>OIDS01000890.1_pt1 | contig 11532 bp, 8 predicted proteins | sample 1581491 | NCBI WGS metagenome assembly OIDS01 (sample SAMEA3882553, study PRJEB24775) | human gut metagenome | biome: human-associated habitat; feature: intestine environment; material: feces | place: Netherlands | collected 2009/2010
GAATATCTGTATTTCCTGAAAGTGTCAAGACTAATCATATGGTATTTTTGTAGTAATGGAAAATTGATGTGAGTGTTGAAAGTTGTCGTTCCAACGTGAAAATATAATTCAGGATTATCAGAATTTATAAGATTAGAATTGCTGTTTTCAAACAGGACAATGGTATGCACATTCTTCATATCCTTATACGAAAATGTCTTATGCCCCAATGTACTGATACTGTCACTGTCCTGCGAAATGTCATCATTATACCTTGCAGTCGAGGTTGAAGATGAAAGCCTGTGGTACTGCCTCATAATCGCATCGGCTGAATAACAGCTAAGCCTCTCACCCGGAAACAGCGAGACTATCTTTTGCACTTCAATATTGGCAATACTTCCATCAGACAGTCGTACTATCATATCCATTATTATAAATGAGTCTTCAAAGCTGGAACTTTCGGACGGCAGTATGTCTATAACAGTAACCTCCTGCCCTATGATGCTGCTTACAAGTCTTGATAATCTCTGTCTGTGCTCATCACCATTGAAGAGCTTCTTAAAGAATGGGTCATATAACAATGGAAGCGTCTTTTTGCGGCTGATATAATCATTAAACCTGTCAGCCCAGCCTTTATTAGAAACACTGCTTCTTCTGAAATTATCATATTGTAATGCAAGATTGGGATTATTGCGGACTGCCGATAAAAAATCATAAGAACTAAGATTATCATTAACAGCTTTAAACTTATCAATGTTAATGTCTTTATGTAATGAATTGTTCACTAATTATACTATCGCATATATGCTGTTCTCCTTTTTTAATTATTATCACTATGCATATTGATAGTATATTTATAACATATACATAATATAAAGTTAAGCAATAAAATATATAATATACTTTTCACATCTATCTGCATACCATTTACGTCCTTTTATATATATATAATATATACTATATATTTATAGCAAACACGTATTTCTAAAACTTTCTCTCCCTTGACAAAGAACCAAACAACGAACAATCCCCATATTAATCCACTTTATTTATAACCTAAAAAAAAGAAGAACTGTATCCTGACACAGTTCTTCTTTACAATATTCACCATACTAACCCCAGTTAGCTCCAATCATATCCACCAACATTGGTTCTAAACCTTCCCCAAAGTAAAGTTTAGAACCATAACATTTATCCTACCCCACAAGCTCCTTAGCATGTGCAAGTGCCGCATCTATATTGGCACAGAAATTTTCTTCTCCAACCTCTGCCGCAAAGCCTGCCTTTTCCATCATATTCTTTGGCTGTTCCTGAACGTGGGAAAGAACAAGTGTAACACCACGTTTCTTACATATATTATGTATGTTCTTAAGAGAACGGAGTGCCGATATATCCATAGCTGGAACGCCTCTCATTCTTATAATAACAACTTTTACATCCGCATCCATGCTTATCTCCATAAACTTATCAGCGGCAGCAAAAAACATAGGTCCGATTATTTCATATACTAAAGTCTTAGCTGGAACTTGCTTTAAATGTATACTCTCTGGGTCATTGTTCTCATCAATATTCTCACCTATATACTTCCAGCTTCTCACCTCTGTTACATCTGCCATTCTCTTAAGGAAGAGAAGTGCTGCCATAACAATACCTACCTCTATTGCAACGACTAAGTCAAATACAACAGTAAGTATCATAGTTGTAAGAAGTACAAGAATATCTGACTTTGGTGAGTGATTTACAAGATTAACCATTTCTCTCCAGCCACTCATATTATACGCAACTATGAAAAGAATAGCTGCTATCGCTGGCATTGGAATCCATGCTGCATATGGCATAAGCACTACAAGCACAATAAGGAGAGTAACTGAGTGAACCATACCTGCTACTGGTGTACGTCCACCGTTCTTTACATTGGCTGCTGTTCTTGCGATAGCACCTGTTGCCGGAATACCACCAAAAAGTGCTGACACAATATTACCTGCGCCCTGTGCAACAAGCTCCATATTAGGCTTATGTCTTGAACCTATCATACCGTCTGACACAACGCATGAAAGAAGACTTTCTATACCTGCAAGTACCGCGATAGTAAGTGCATCTGGAAGAAGTGTCATAATCATATCAATATTGACACTTGGAATACTTACCGCTGGAAGTCCCTTCTTTATTGTATACAGGCTTCCTATTGTATTAACATCTGACAGTGCTGGTATGAACTTAACCATAACAACTGATACAATAACTGCTATAAGTGAAGGTGGTATCTTATCAAGTGCCTTAAACTTAGGCCATATGATAAGTATTGCAAGTGCGACCACACCCACGATAAATGCTTTCACATTAAATGTACCTATATTAAGGACCACAGCCTTAAGCTTATCCATAGTTTCAACTGTCGCTGTTCCTGCCGGATAAGTAAGTCCTAAGAAGTCCTTTATCTGTCCTATGACAATAGTAACTGCTATACCAAATGTAAAACCTGTTGTTATTGTGTAAGGAATAAATCTGATAAGATTACCAAACTTTAAAAAGCCCATAATAACAAGGATTATACCTGCCATAATCGTTGCTACTATAAGTCCGTCCATACCATTCTTGGCTACTATTCCTGCTACTATTGTTGCAAATGCGGCTGTCGGTCCTGCTATCTGCACACGGCTTCCGCCAAGAAATGATATTACAAAACCTGCGAATATCGCCGTATATATGCCCTGCTCCGGGCTTACTCCTGATGCAAGCGCCAGTGCGATAGAAAGCGGAAGTGCAATTATGGCAACGATAATACCTGCCACGACATCCTTTATAAACTGACCCTTGGAATACGTCTTCATCACATCAAATATCTTTGGTACAAATTCTTTCATTATTATCTCCCATCATATAAACATTTATATAAAAACAGCAATATTGGGACAATGCAATATACACTGCCCCAATATAAAGATGTACTGATATACTGTATTTTACTGCTCAACCTCTGATATCTGGCTGCATACAAACTCAATAACCTTCTGGTAAAGAATCTGGTATCCAACCTCTGATACTACTTCATTACCAACAGCCTCTGTGATAGCTGTAAAGTCATCATAGCCATAATATTTAGCAAGGTCATTACCATATGATACAAGTTCATCCTCTGTTACGTGAATATCATTATCAGCAGCTATAACTGTAACAACCATCTTCTCTAAAAGATAATCCTTTGCCTGCTGCTCTACATATTCATCATAAGCATCTAATGAGTCAAAACCATATACCTTTGTCTTGTATGAGTCAAGGTCTGACACACCATAGTATGAACCATAATTGTTGAATTCATTTTCAATGTTACTATTAAATACCTCTGTAAGTGACTGTATCTCATCATCCGGATATGTAACATTATCACCTATAGCTTCCTTCATCTTTGCATATGCACTTGCATAAGTTGCCTGCATATATGTATCGTTGGCATTTGCCTCAACTACTTTTCTTACCTCTTCCTTGAATTCTGGAACATTATTACCTGTAAGGCTTAATGTTTCCTTATTCTCAAGCACCCAGTCATCTGTTATCTCTGGATAATTAGTCTTAACAATAGCTGTTACCTTTACTGTAAATATAACGCTCTTTCCTGCAAGCTCAGATGTGTAATTCTCTGGGAATGTACAAGGAATATCGTATTCCTGTCCAACTGTAAGTCCTACAAGACCTCTGTCAAGGTCACTTATAAAGTTACCTGAACCAATAGTATAAGAAGCATCTGTTGCTGTTCCGCCTGAAAATGCTTCGCCGTCAAGCTTTCCTGAATAGTCAAGTATAATCTTGTCGCCATCTGCTGTAACACCGCTTGTTACATTTTCTGTTGTTGCCTGTGAAGCTACAATATTCTGGTTGATATAATCATCAACATCTTCATCAGATACATTGAGCACTGACTTATCTACTGTAACTTCCATCCCCCTGAACTCAGGCATAGTAAATCCTTTTCTATATATTTCTGCATCAGAAGTTACTGTTCCATCATACTGTGCTGCAGTTATATCCTTATGTACTGTAGAAGTTGCTTCTTCTGTCTTTTTAGAGCCACATGCTGCAAGCGAGGCTACCATTGTAGCAGCAAGCATAAGACTAACTAATTTCTTTTTCATAAATAATCCTCATTTCCTTATTCTTAGCAGTCCGATATTATAACTATGCAGATTAAATAATACACAAATCAATATCGCTGCCAGCTTGTTTTACAACATTATTTGTTATATCATAATCCAGTACAAATTAAAAGTGAATTCACATTTTTTTCAATATTTGGTATACTCTTATCATTGTCTGCCCATAATAATCACGCACAGAGGACAGACAATATATTAAATAATGTGCGTAGAAATGAGGATTATATATCTACTAATATGAAAATATTACCTGACAGACAACACCTTAATAAATCAAATATATTACATTGGCACAGGCTTTCAAAGCACACACGGCATATATTAGCCTTAATACTTACCGCAGCTGTCATGCTGTCTTTCCTGCTTTCCCTGACAGGCTGTGGCACAGGTCTGACCCTGACAACTCCAATAAGTGTTACGGACTACAAGTTAAACACCTACGTCCAGATAGACTCCTACACAGGTGTAAACAAAAGTGTTCTTACCGATGCCATCGCCCTATGTGATTATTACGAGCACATTTTCTCAAGAACACTGTCAACAAGTGAGCTGTACAGGGTCAATAATCAGGAAACTGACACTATAAGCGATGAGCTCTACGAACTTATACAGACCGGACTTGAGTACAGCCGTATGTCCGATGGGGCATTTGACATAACAATAGGAAGTGTATCAGAGCTGTGGGACTTCACCACAGACACGCCTTCTGTTCCTGATGACACGCTCATTAAAAATGCGCTTTCTTATGTGGATTATATAAAGGTCACTCTGACAACTGACAGTGACGGTACACATCACATAAGTATGCCTGACGGATACTGTATCGACCTCGGTGCTGTTGCTAAAGGCTATATTGCTGATAAGATTAAAGCATTTCTTGTTGATAATGGTGTCAAAAGCGCTATAATTAATCTTGGCGGCAATGTACTATGCATTGGTGAGAAGAAAAAAGGCACTGACTTTACTATCGCTGTCAAGAAGCCTTTTTCTGACAGTGGCGAATATATGGAGCTTTTACATATAAATGATACATCTGTTGTATCTTCCGGAACTTACGAAAGATATTTTTACTCAGATGATGGAACCTTTTATCACCATATATTAAACCCAAAGACTGGTTATCCATATGAAACACAGCTATGTGATGTGACTATTCTTTCACATGAGTCAACTGTTGGCGACTGCCTGAGCACGACATGTTTTGTACTGGGTGCCGATAAAGGCATGGAGCTTATAGAGTCACGGGATGGAATTGAAGCCATATTTATGCTGAATGACGGCAGCAAGCTCTATTCATCTGGTGCAAAGCAGTATATACAATAATGATTTATCATAATATTAAACTTATAAATGAGCTAATAAAGAAAATATATAAATAATACTATACATAATAAGGAGTTACCTATGATTAGACTAATAATACTAATAATCGTTTTATTAATATTTGCTGTATTCAGCCTTTTAGCACTGCCTGTTTTATGGCTTGTCAGCAAAAAAAGTCCGGTTGCGCGCGAGAAAGCCTCTGATGCCATAGCAAGATTTATGTTCAGGCTTATTCTTCTTATATGTGGAACTAAAACAACCGCTATAGGTCTTGAGAATATCCCTTCTGACAGACCTGTACTTTTTGTCGGCAACCACCGTGGATTTTTTGATGTAATTATCTCTTACACTTATATAAAAGGCAGGGCTGCCTATGTTGCCAAGAAAGAAATAATAAAGGTCCCAATCCTTCGCAGATGGGTGACTAATATCAGATGTATCCTGCTTGACCGCAGCAACACAAGAGCTGCACTTAAGTCTATACTTACAGGTATTGAATATATAAAAGATGGCACATCACTTGTTATATTCCCTGAGGGTACACGAAACAATGATGAGGGCGTACTTGAATTCCACGCAGGAAGCTTTAAGCTTGCCGAAAAATCAGGATGTCTTATAGTTCCTGTTGTGCAGAACAACACTTCTGCCATATTTGAGGACCAGAAGCCTCTTCTTAAGAAGGCACACACTGTCATAGAGTTCTGCAAACCTATAGATATGTCTGGCATGTCACGCGATGAGAAAAAGGATATAGCTGAATATGTCCATAATATTGTACTTACAAAGTATAACAACAACCAGAAGCTTGTAAATTAGTCAAAACGACAATTTAATACCTTTTCATCTCATCTTTTCCGTGGTATAATACCAAAAGATATTTTATATTAATTAGCAGGAGGAGAACCATTATGCCAGTATGGTCGATAGTTCTATTGGTTATTATAGCAATCCTTGTAGTTGCTTTAGTAGCTCTTATTATTTTTGGTAACAGACTTCGTAAGAAGCAGGAAGCTAATCAGGCGCAGATAGATGCAGCTAAGCAGGTTATGTCGATGCTTATCATTGATAAGAAGAAAATGAAGTTAAAAGAAGCAGGACTTCCTAAGATAGTTCTTGAACAGACACCTAAGTATCTTCAGAGAAGCAAGGTACCAGTTGTCAAGGCAAAGATAGGTCCTAAGGTTATGACTCTTATGGCTGACCCTAATGTATATGACCAGATTCCTATCAAGGCTGAAGTTAAGGCTGAGGTAAGTGGTATCTATATCACAGGTATTAAGTCTGTCCGTGGTGGTAAGATAGTTGTTGAAGAAAAGAAGCAGGGCTTCTTTAAAAGACATTTTAAGAAAAACAAGTAATTTTCAACATTAAAAAAGGTTTTCGTACTAATCCTGGTACGAAAACCTTTTTTATTTATACTATAATGTGCGTGTCCCAAGTAAAAAAATCTTTTTCTGCAAGCAGAAACGACTTTTTATACTTTTGACCCTTACATCATCTAATAAAGATACATTTATCATTAGATTTTAAAGCATACTATATATATTTTCAATAGATATACCGTACTATTTTTTATATTTCAAGCATAGAGGAAGGCTCACTCCTATTAGCCACCTCAATGTATATATCCCCTGCCCTGTATTCATTCTCACTCATATCTATCTCAAGCCTGACAGTTTCGTATGCAAGCTTGTCATAGTTATTTTCCTTGCTTAAATGTCCTAGATATATCCCTTTTATGTGATCATTCAGAAGATTATTGATAAGTCTTGCTGAGGTTTCGTTGGACAGATGTCCCTTATCGCCTAATATACGCTGCTTAAGATAGTAAGGATAACTTCCAAGCTGGAGCATATTAATATCGTGGTTTGCCTCAACAAGCATCATATCTGAACCTGTAAGATTATCTACTGTATAATCATCATAATAACCAAGGTCAGTAATGACTGAAGCCTTCTTATCGTTGCATATGACATTGTAGGCTACCGGCTCATTGGCATCATGCGACACCCTGAAACTATGTATTGTAAGGTCTTTAATCTTTGTATCGGAATCGGCAGTTATTGTATTATAATAGCTGCTGTCTATCTGTCCAAGGCTTGTTGTCGCTGCTATTCCACTTATTGTACCCGGAGTTGAATATATTGGTATGCCGTCTTTTCTTGACATAACTCCAAGTCCTTTTATATGGTCTATATGCTCATGGGTGACAAACACAGCATCAATATCTTTAAGCGACAGGTCTATGCTGTTAAGCCCCTCTTCTATCTTTTTTCTGCTTATTCCGGCATCTATAAGTATATGTGTATTGTCAGAACCAACATATATACAGTTACCACTGCTACCGCTTGCAATCGGCATCATTCTCATATTTATATTCCTCATTTCTTAGCACATTTTCTGTGCTTAACGATTTAAACCTCTTTTATTCCCAATATATTTTTATAACATCACCATCATCGATAGGTGCTGTATATTCGCACTTTTCACCATTAAGAAGTATGACGATGTTACCCTTAGGGCTTGATAAATCAAAGTCATAGAACTGGAACAGGTCTACAAGCATATAACTGCTTCTTCCTGAAAGTGTTACAGGTACACTGTTTACAATAATAGTAATATTTCTTATCTCATTTCCCTGTGCTTTAACACCTCCATCAGCAGTATTATCCTGTACCCCTGCACCTCTATTACCCTGTACAGACTCATCATCCTGTACACTGCTGCCACTCACATTATCTTTACCTGCCACATCTGCAGCATTTTCATCTGCAGCGCCATCACCAGCTTTTGCAGGCTCACCTACTGTTTCACCTGCTTCACCTGAATATTCCTCATCATCTGAATTCTGTAAGTATGCACTCTCGTCAAACTCATCTTCTTTCTTTTCTGTAAAGTTTACAGTAAAGTTCTCATATACCTTTGTCATCTTGTCAGCCTGCATATTATTAACCATAATATCATACTGTGTGTAATCAAGGTCAAGGAACTTAAAGAGCTGCTCAACTGTATAGAAGTTCTCTATCCTTACGGCATCTCCATCCCTTATATCATAGAATTCTGACTTTAATTCACCATTGACATATGCGAATCTTGGGCAGACAATATTCTTTTCATTTACACTAAATGTTATATCTGAACCAAACTCATCTATCTCGCCTAAAGTTATAGAAGCAGCCTCACCCATTGTAGATTCTTTAACAAAGATAATGTCATTCTGCTCAATCTCTGTATTAAGGCTTGCCGGTTCTTTATTAAGTGTTATAACTGCACCTTCACCCGGAAGCCCTCTTACAAGACGAGTCTTTCCATTAAGCATATACTCTATCTGTTTTCCACGTCTAGGGAACAGCTTTTCATTAGGATAACCTATCTGCATTATCGCATCAAAAACAGTAAGCTTATTATTATCGTAAAGCTTTATTCTCTCGTTATTAACATTTACAAATATAAACTTATTCTTCTGTGTATAATAATTCGTACATATACCGACAGGAGTAACATATAAAGAATCCTTCTTAAAGCCTTCTACATTAAAGTCTACGGTTGTAAGAACCTCCTTACCACGTATCGCAACACGCTCCGGTGCTATTGAAAGGTCATCTGCAAGATGCTTTACATAGCTTGGCATCTTACCGCCACCACCTACAACAAACACAGCATTGACAGACTTGCCGCCATTAAGCTCTATAATCCTGTCTGCTGTTGACTTAGCCATATTAGCTATGGAATCATCTGCTATTGCCTGTATTTCACTTGCAGCTACGGTCTGTTCAAGTCCCATTATATCGTTAAATGTAACTGTTTCATTGTCAGGATTGCTTGCAGCTATCTTTATAGTTTCGGCAGTATTAAAGTCAACAAGATAATTCTTTGCTATCTTTTCTGTTATCTCATCGCCTGCAAGCGGTATCATACCATATGCAACTATGCTTCCATCCTTAGTTATACATATATCGGATGTACCGGCTCCGACATCCACAAGACATATATTAAGAAGCCTGTACTGCTCAGGTATGGCAATATTCATAGAAGCTATAGGCTCCAATGTAAGCGATGCAACATTAAGCCCTGCATACTCAACAGCCTCATACAGTCCGTCTACAACCTCTTCAGGAAGAAATGTAGCTATAAGTTCTACATATATTTTTCTTGCCTTGTGTCCCTCAAGATTACCTATATCATAATCATTGAGCTGGTATCTTATAGGCGTATTGCCGACACAGTAAAACTTCTCCTTGCTTGTACCGTCATTAATCTGATTATGTGCATGCTCCACAGCGAGTAAGTTAAGTGAGTATATATCCTCCTGTGTAACCCTTGTTTCCTCTTCAAACTCATACTCTGCAGTTGAATTCACCGTTCTTAACACACGTCCGGCAGCAGCTATGCACACGTCCTTAAGCTCTGTATCAAGCTGGCTTTCAAGCGACAGCTTAACCTGCCTTATAGTATCTCCAACCTTACCGATATCATGAATCTGTCCGTCAAGCATCGCTCTTGTCTCATGCTCCTTAGAAACTATCGCCGCGGCCTGAAAACGTCCATTCTTCATATATCCGACTGTACCAACCACATTTCTGGTTCCGATATCCAGTCCGAATACAAAATCATCCGGACAAAAGATTGTATCACTCATTGTTTTCCCCACCTGTCCTGTTTTCGGTTGCAAAAAGAATCTCTTTCAACCGTTTTCTAGTCATGCTGCTATCTTCCGAGTTATCAATCACATACCTGCAATGCCTCCTGAATTCTTCATCAGATAACTGGTTATTCATTATAGAAATACATTTTTCTCTTGAATATCCTCTGTCAGACATAAGTCTTTCTATCCTCGTCCCATCCGGCACATATATGTACCAGAATTCCTCGCATATATCGTCATATCCTGCCTCTATAAGCAGTGCTGCCTCAATGAATGCGTAGTCATATTTACCTTCACCGGACGCTTCCTTCAGCCTTCTTATAACTTCCTGTCTGGTAAGCGGATGAATAATCTCATCCACCTTGGCGCACAGCACGTTATCCGAAAAAATCCTTGCTGCCATCTTCTTCCTGTCTATGCATCCATCCTCCTGTAAAATATCGGTTCCCAGCAGCTTCACAATATCCTTATAGGCTTCACCGCCCGGCATCGTCGTCTCCTTAGCCACCTCATCTGTTCTTATCACGATACAGCTTACCATGTCTTCAAGCATTTTTAGTACAGTTGACTTACCTGCACCTACTCCGCCCGTCACTCCGATAATTCTCATTACCTTTTCTCCGTTTCGCAATTAATGAGCTTCTAACCAGTTGCTTCCCTCATTCGTATCCACAACAAGCGCAACAGAAAGTCTTGCTGCATTCTTCATCTGCTCATCAAGAATACTCTTCACAATATCTACCTCGTCTTTTGCCGTCTCTATTAAAAGCTCATCATGAACCTGTAATATAAGCTTAGACTTAAGCCCCAGTTCCTTAAGCTTATGATACACTCCTATCATAGCCAGCTTTATAATATCCGCAGCCGTTCCCTGAATAGGTGCATTCATGGCAACTCTCTCTCCGAAGCTTCTCTGCATGAAATTACTGCTCGAAAGCTCCGGTATAGGTCTTCTTCTCTTAAACATCGTGACAGAATATCCCTTTTCCTTCGCACTGCTTACCAGACCATTAAGAAATTCATGAACCTTAGGATATGTCTCAAAATATTTCTCAATGTACTTCGCAGCCTCCTTCTTGGAAATACTTAAATCCTGGCTCAGACCAAAAGAGCTTATTCCGTACACAATTCCGAAATTAACCGCCTTTGCATTGCTTCTCTGTGTCTTGGTTACCTCATTTAAAGGTGTGTTGAACACCTGTGACGCCGTTATTCTGTGGATATCCTCATCGCTGTTGTAAGCCGCTATCAGATTCTCGTCCTCGGACATGTGTGCAAGTATTCTAAGCTCAATCTGTGAGTAGTCCGAATCTAAGAACACGAATCCCGGCTTAGGAATAAATACCTGTCTTATTCTGCTTCCAAGCTCCATTCTTATAGGTATGTTCTGAAGATTCGGCTCCGTGCTGCTTATTCTTCCTGTTGCAGTTATAG
>OIDS01000899.1_pt1 | contig 11474 bp, 5 predicted proteins | sample 1581491 | NCBI WGS metagenome assembly OIDS01 (sample SAMEA3882553, study PRJEB24775) | human gut metagenome | biome: human-associated habitat; feature: intestine environment; material: feces | place: Netherlands | collected 2009/2010
ATCTTCTCGAGTATTAACTTAGCGCTTTCTCGACGTGCCACCTCACCTACATGGTCAAAGTGGGTGTTGAAAGCAGCTACTTTCCTGCCACTCACCTTGTCTTTCAACACAGCCCAAGTCACGATACGCTCGCATGCCGCATCCCAGCCTTTCTTTCCGATGGAATCGGGAGTCTCACTCAGTCCGAAATCTCCGTTCTTTAAAAGCTCAAAACGCTCTGTCTTATAAAAAAGGGAGCAATATTCGCCTTTCTCTTTTCCATCTGCACGACCTACGCCAAGGGCAGTATATTGAGGAAGACGCTCCTTCAAGTCATTGAGTTGATTCTTTACAACCTCCTGCATGCCCACAATGTCCGGAGCATAATAAGCAATCATCTGTGCTGCATTATCCTTACGGTATTTCCAGTTATTCATACTGTCCGCTACATGATCCAGACGGATATTAAACGACATCACCTCCACCTTAGCTTCCGGTTGCTTGCCGCACGAGGCGACAAGCAATACGAAAGCAACCAATACACTATTGAAAAGCACGTTTTTCATGGTTATAATCCTTTTTAATCTATATAAAATTTACCAAAATCAAATCCTGCCAAACCTAATCAGCCTTATTCAAATAAGGAGACGTAAAGCCTAATCTCTTCAATCCCTTCTGTACATCGGGATGACTCATGAAAAGCTTCCAAATTAAACCGGTGCGATAGTTCTCTATCATCACAATAATCGGTCCCTGGTCAATGGCAAGATACGAAGGCGCAAACCAATCCTCAGTCAGATTAAATGCATCTTTGAACCCATATTCACCCCAAAGACGGTCACCCAGTTCTTCATAGAAATAGCGCATGGCCTCCAAAGAATATTCCGGTGTATAAGGGATGGATGAAAGGGCCGCAGTAGGCGTAATCACGCCGCGATCATTTCCGGGGCTATGGGCCGAATAGCCTTTATCACCGTCACTGGCTGTCAATCCCCAGCATTTCTCACCGTAACCCTTATATCCCTTCGGATTGTCGATACAATAGGCACGGTTAATCAAGGTATGGGCCTTCATTTGTTCCTCGTAGTCAGCATAGCGGTCCTTCAAGCCATGCGGATCAAGCCCCATGTAAGAGTAATGAGTAAAGAACAAAGGACCGCCCTTACCGTTATCGTTTCCGAGAGGAAGCCTGATGCCATAATACTCCCGACCATTCAGAAAAGTATTCGCATTGACCCAGCCTTTATGATAAACACTCTCGGCAATCGGATAAGTAGGAGAAGACGCACCTAAAATATAAATAATGTGGCACTCGTTATGACCTTTAATCTGATGGTTCATCGCCCACCCGTTATAGGGTGACCAATGCCAATACATCACATCTTGCCCCTGAGTGAAAAAATTCCACTCTGCTTGGCGCCACAGATTATTAATCATTCCCCGGATACGGTTTTCCGTCGGATTATCCTTTATAAAATACTGATGGGCAGCCAACAAACCTTCGAACATGAAAGCGGATTCTACAATATCGGCTCCATCATCCTTACGGCTGAAAGGAATGGTCTTACCGGTTTTACCGTTCATCCAATGTGCCCACATGCCGTGATAACTGTCGGTATTCTTGTCGCTCAAGAAACGAACAATCTTCAGTATACGTTCAGCACCTTGTTCACGGGTGATAAACCCGCGTTCTATGCCGACAATGATAGCCATCACTCCGAATCCCGACCCACCAATGGTAGCTGTCTCGGCACCACCGTTACTCCGTTCATGCGCCAATCCGGATTCAGGATGGGCAAAATCCCAAAAGTAACGGAAAGTTTGCTTCTGAACGAGGGTCATAAGTTCGTCGTCAGAAAGCCGCTTCTGCTTTTTCTGTCCCGAAATCAAATTAAAAGGGTATAGCAAAAGTATCAAATATATTAATATTCTCATCATAATCATTCTTTTAGTTTAAGCACGGACTCTGAAAGCCAAGCTTCTTCAGTCCTTGTTGGATTTCCGGTATAGACATAAATAAATTCCAAAGGAGACTTGTTCTATAATTCTCTATCATACAGATTATCGGCCCTTGGTCAATGGCTATGTACTGAGTATCGTACCAATCTGCCGTCAAATTAAAGGCATCTATAAAACCATAATCTTTCCAAAGTTTGTCTCCTATCTTATAATAGAAGAAATGCAGCGCTTCCATTGACTCCTCCGGAGTATAAGGAAATGCAGACAAAGCAGCTGTTGGAGCAATGACCCCTTTATCATTAGTAGGTGAATGAGCTGAATATCCCGTATCGCCGTCACTTGCCGTCAACCCCCAACAAGAAGCGCTATAACCCGTATATCCTTTAGGATTTTCCTTACAATAATTGTAATTAATCAACGTATGATTGCGATTTTGCATCCAGTAATCGGCATATTGGTCTTCCAGTCCTTGTGGGTTAATGCCTAGAAAAGAATATTGAGATAAGAACAGCGGTCCCCCTTTATCCGAACCTAAAGGAAGAGTGATGCCATAATAAGATTTTCCATTCCTGATTCCTCCATTTTTAGCCCAGCCCGCTTCATATACAACTTTATCGATAGCATGTGTTGGAGACGAAGCAGCAAGTATATAAGTAATCAGACACTCATTCCATCCTCTTATTGCCAGGTTCTTCTCAAAACCGTAATCGGGACTCCAATGCCAATATAGTACATCTTCACCATTTTTCCGGAACCAAGTCCAGTCAATAGCTTCCCAAAGACGGGTTATGTCGGCACGCAACCTGCTTTCTACTTCCGTATTTTCCTTGAAATAGGCTCGAGCGGCAAGCAAACCTTGAAATAACAAGGATGTCTCAACCAAATCGGCACCGTTGTCTTTCTCACTGAAAGGTTTGGTTGCTCCCGTTGCGCCATTTATCCAATGTGCATAAGCACCATGATAAGCCGTACATTCCTTATCAAGAAAAGTAACTATCTTCTGCACTCGTTCAACAGCTTGCTGACGGGTAATAAAGCCCCGTTCAGCAGCTACCAGCATGGCCATCACGCCAAAGCCGGTACCACCGGTAGTAACGACATCGCCCGAAGTAGTACGTTCGCGCGCCATTCCGGAATATTCATGCCCAAAGTCCCAGAAGTACTTAAAGGTCTGCTTCTGTACCAATGTCAACAAGTCCTCATCAGGGATACGCTCAAACTTGTCTGTATCATCCATTCCTGTCTTAATCATACAAACCTTGCCATTGGAAAGCAGTGTCCCGGAAGTGGATTTCACCCCCGGATTGACAATCAATTTATACGATGACAAGACTTTAAAGCCTCCCTTAGGAGTCACCGATACTTTTTTCTCTTGCAGGAACTCATAATCGCAGCTTACAGGAAGCTCCTCATGTTTCAAAGCAATATTGTTACGGGCTGAAGCCTCATCTACAGCATCCGAGAACTCCAAAACAATGGCTACATTGGGAGCAACATTCTCAAATGTCTGTTGGTTTTGTTGGTCACCCACAATGATATTCTTCAACTCGAAAGGCTGATTCACTTCAGGTTGATTATCACCACTGCACGCAACCAACAAAAGACATACTATGAAATATAATACTTTCATCCTATCATCAGATTAAAGTGTAGCTTCATTCTTTTCCAGAGTAAATACTCTGAATTTCGGTTGCCGTCAACACCTTGTCATATAAGCGGAACTGATCAAGCTGACCGGGAAAGTTCTTTGCCCAGGTTTGTGCTCCTGCACCCGAAGTAAGACTCGGAGTAGTGCTGAACTGAAATGCACCAACAAAGAAGCGCCTACATTATTAAACTTCAATTTCCCACAATCTGGCAATTCTTTGGTAAAGACACCCTCACCATTACGATAAACAGTAATGGTAGAAGTATTGCCATCATACACAAAAGCCAGATGCACCCATTCGCTACCAAAAATATCATCTATTTTTGCCTCAACCCATCTTTCATCATTCTCTTTTGCTGTCTGATTGAAGATATGAACCTTGAAAAATGCCTGAGTCTCGCTATTATTATTCTCCAAGAAGATGTCGAAGTTGCCCCAGAATTTAATAGAGTTAGGGATAGAGAACAAACCTTGCGCAGAAGTATTCTTAGTGGTTCTCATCCAGAAAGCTACAGTCAAATCACCGATAGTGGGCATGTTATTTTCCAATATAGAAGGAGTCTTGGCCAAAATGTAAGCATTCTCAGCACCTTGATAGGCCATGCCAGCGATTCCGTCTTCCGCAAACTTGGCATTACCGTTATCTGCTACCAAAAATCCCCATTCACCTTTATCCCGAATGTCCTCTTCATCAAAAGGAAGATACATCTTCAAAGGGGTAGTAGGTACTTCACCTGTACTCTCAGGGTAGTCGAAAGCAGGATGATCCATATCCTGAAAACAAGACTGCATACACAATGCAAACAGGCAAGAAGCCACAGATACTATATATTTTTTCATAAGTAGTTAGTACATTTATAGATTAATAATTGGGATTTTGAACCAATACACCATTCGACTTGTCAATTTCGTCTTGCGGAATGGGCAACAAAGCATGTCTGTCTTGATAACCGGTCTTGCCTACCGCATGAAGTACCTCTTTAGCAATACCCCAACGAACCAAGTCGTAGAAACGGTCGAACTCCATACCTAACTCAACACGTCTTTCATGACGAATGGCCTCACGCAGTTCATTCTGGTTGTTGGTCGTCACTTCCGGTAGAATTCCGATATTATTGCCACGAGCACGAGCGCGCACCATCTCCAAATAGTTACGGGCAGAAGATAAATCACCCAATTCACAAGCAGCTTCGGAAGCCATTAATACCACATCAGCATAACGTATCAGACGAATATTTACCCAATATCCTCCCTTTGTGAATTTCAAACGCATCGCCGGGTCCGTATATGCCTTCTTGTTAAAGTATTTAGCTATAACATCAGCATTCGAAATAGGTTTCTCACCATAAGGCTTGTTAGCAGGTATGGACTCTGGATCGTCCTTGCCGTTGCGTATAAAATAAAGCAAAGTTTCGTCTTTTCTCGGATCTCCCTCTTCAAAAGCATCTGCCAATTCTTGAGTAGCGGTGTGTTGCCCCCAACCGAGATTCCACTCGCCTGCGCCACGTACACCCTGAACGGAAGCAAACTGGCTTCCTATGTCATTAGAACCTGGTTGTGATTCTGTTGCCGTACATTGCAATTCAAAAACAGATTCACTACAGTTTTCACCTTTTTCTCGGAATATGTCTTCATAAGGTGTTTTCAGATTATATAAACCGGAGTTAATCACTTCTTCAGCGGCAGCCTTCATATTCCCCCAGTCATTACGCATCATGTATGTGCGTGCATGAAGAGAACGAGCAGCTCCCCAAGTGAGACGACCTACATAAAGTTGCTCCCACGTTCTGGGCAGACTGTTTTCGGCTTCCGTAAGGTCAGAATCTATTAATTCATATATCTTTGCCACAGAAGACTTTGGAACATTTGCCTCAGCTGCATCATAAACTTTAAAGTCAATCAAAGGCACTTCACCAAAAGCGCGTACAAGGTTGAAATAACAGAAAGCACGTACAAACAAAGCTTCCCCCTTATTGACGAGGTCACCTTCTGTCAATGACGGATTTTGGCTCATCTCATCAAGCAAATCATTTACCTTATGTATCAATGAATAGTTATCATTCCAATAACTCTTAATCATCCCATTACTTGCCAAATATTCAAAGTCATCGAACATCTTGCCGGTAGCAGCTCCATCGGACAATGTACTTCCTTTCTCTGCGTCCTCAGAACGCATACCGTGGATTGCCAATGCAGTATTGCCGCTTGTCAAATGAAAACCGCGCAACTTGGCATACATATTAAAAACCTGTGTTTCATAAGTACCACCAGTCAAATCATCCTCTGTCTGTTGTCCAAGCGGTTTTCTATCAAACATATCCTCACACGAAGTTAGTGCAAAGCTTACTGCTAAAAATGCTATATAATAAAATATCTTCTTCATAGTCTGTCTCTATATAATTTTAGAAAGTCAAATTAAAACCAATCGTATAAACTGTAGGCATAGGATAGCCTCCACCATCAATACCAAACGAAATAGCACTTCCGCCCACTTCCGGAGTATATCCTCCATTACGGCTCCAGGTCTTGGGATTCTGCACATTGGTATAAAGACGCAGTGACTGTACCTTGATACGATTCAACAGTCGTTTGTCAAAGTTATACCCCAATTCGATATTACGGATTCTGAAGAAACTGCCATCTTCGATGAAATACGTGGAAGCCTCCTGATTTATTTTGTGTGAAGGGTCGAGCAAGGGCTCCCAATTGGAAGTGCCCTCTCCATGCCAACGATTCAATTGCTCTGTGCGATAATTCAGTTGTGCATAGCTACTGCTTCCCCAATTACGGTAAATTTCATTTCCATAAACACCCATCATGTCAACAGTCAGGTCCAGATTCTTCCATCCCAAATTAACATTAAAACCGTAAGTAAAATCAGGAGTTGGATTACCTATCATTGTACGGTCATTATCAGTAATTTTGCCATTACCGTCAACATCAGCAAATTTCAAGTCACCCGGTGTTACCGAGCCAACCGAGTTAATCGGAGAGAAACGGATGTCGTCTTCGTTCTGATATACACCCTCAACCTTGTAACCATAGAAATAGCCAATCGGATAACCTTCGGAAACACGTGAGGGACCACTGATAATATTATAGTCTTTGTTTACCAGTGAAAGCACCTTGTTATCAATAGTGCTCAAATTAGCACCTAATCCATATCTCCAATCTTCCCCAATCTTGTCGTTCCAAGAAGCACTAAGTTCAAAACCGCGATTGCGAATCTCACCCACATTCTGTAATCCGGGAACAGTACCTGCAATACCCGGAATGGAAGTCAACATATCTTTTGTTGTTTTGTTATAATAAACCGGAGAAAGCTGCAAACGATCATTGAACATATGCATGTCAAAACCTACTTCCCATGAATAATTACGTTCCCATCCCAAAGTAGGTGAAATCAGTTTGTTGGGGCCTTTACCCGCAATGATATTGTCACCGAACACAGCTGAACCCGAACTAACAATGGTGGCATATGCCGGATAACTGGAACCAGTATTCTGGCTACCCAACACACCCCAAGAGCCTTTCAACTTCAAGAAGTTAATTACATTCTGGTTCTGCATAAACTTCTCTTCGGTCATTACCCAACCGGCACCGAAAGAGTAAAAGTTGTCCCAAGTATTACCTGTCTTATAGAAAACAGATGAACCGTCCCTACGGAAAGAAGCATTAAGTAAATAACGATTCTTGTAGTTATACAATGCTCTGAACAAATAAGACATGGTAAATCTGTCACTCTGAGAACCGCCATTAGTTGCCGTAGATACATCGTCGATGGTAGAGAGCCACCATCTGTCCGGGTCGTCGCCCACCAAAATGCCGTAGCCCGCAAGCTGGCTGCGTCCACCACTCAAACTGGAAGACTCATTGTAATTGGTTGTAAGACCGGCAGTCAATGTCAATCCATGATTGCCAAACTGTCCGAGATAAGTCAACACATAGTCAGACTGTGCAGCAAGAGAGGTAGACTTGCTTTGGTTCACACTTTCTCTTTCAGTCAACCGTTCTTTCCCCCCCTCCACATCGGGATTATAAACATAAATCAGCGGAGAATATGAACGTCCCTGACTGGAAGCATAGTCCATAGAGAAAGTTGCTTTGAACGTAAGGTTCTTCAGAATATCTATCTCTCCGAACACATTACCTGCCACGCGATAGTTTTCAGACTTGTTGTGAGCACCGCGCAGCTCTGTTTCAATAAGAGGATTCCACACTTGTGCACGCTGGAAGTCGGGCAGCGTATGTATCAGTCCCGATTCAAGGTCATGAGTAGGAGCAATAGGAGCAGCCTTCAAAGCACCATCCACACCCTTTGCATCAGGATACTTGGCACGAACTCCATTAAGCTGGAAACCAAAACGCAGGAAATCGGTTACGCTATATTCACTGTTCAAGTTTACGGTAAACTTATTGAGCTTTTCCGTTTTAATGGAACCTTCTTCCATGACGTAACCCAAACCCAAATAAAACTTACTCTTATCCGTTGCACCCGTAATGCTCACATTGTTATTGGTCAGAAAACCTGTCTGGAATATCTCATTCTGCCAATCAGTATTACCAGTCCATTGAGTATAATCATAAGGGTCGCTTCCTTGAGATATCAACTGCTCGTTGTACAGCATCTTAAACTCTTCGGCATTCGTCACACCTACACGGTCATAAATAACCTTCCAACCCACTGAAGAGTTGATGTTGACCATCGTCTTCCCTATTTTTGCCCTTTTAGTAGTAATGATGATTACACCATTGGCACCACGCACACCGAAAATAGCCAAAGAAGAAGGGTCTTTCAAGATTTCCATAGATTCAATATCCGCAGTGTTCAGATAATTGATATTGTCCGTGAACAGTCCATCTACCACATAAAGGGGTTTGAAACCGTTAATGGAGTTCGTACCGCGAACACGGATTTCAGGGTCTTGTCCTGCACGACCCGTATTCACCACCTGTACACCGGCAACCTTACCCTGTATGGATGCCAGTGGATTGGTAGAAGGCTTAGAGGCAATCTCGTCCGCTTTCACAGTAACGATAGAACCGGTCAAGTCGCGTTTCTTGGCACTACCATAACCAACTACAACCACCTCATCAATGAGCTGGCTGTCCTCTTCCATCTTCACATTGATAGTTGAACGCCCATTTACGGCAATCTCCTGCTCACGCATACCTATATAACTAAAAATCAAGGTAGCATTAGATGCCACATCAACAATCTGATATTTACCATTTATATCAGTAATACTACCTTTACTCTCCTGCCCTTTCACACGAACAGAAGCACCGATAACAGTTTCGCCTGTCTTGTCCGTAACGACACCCGAAATCGTAATTTTGTTCTGTGCCATCGAAGTAATGGCAAACAATAACATCACACATGTAATTAGTAGATTTTTCTTCATTTTGTATTGATTTAAAATTCTTTTGCAAACATACCGGAGAAGTTGATATATGTCAAAAAACAAGCTACCACAAGAGTACCACAGTTCACCGGAGGGGTACATCATTACTACTACTGTATAACATAAACGACAGATTATAAGGAATATAAAAGTACAATAAATATTTAGGTACTATTCATATATATAGAGCAAGAAGATAGAAAAGCAAAGGGGGCTTTTATCCTATTCTGAAGTTTTTTATCCCATATTCAAGAACGTCATACCTTTCACTGCCTCAAAGCCGACCATAAGATTTCCATAACCGATTGCCATTATACGATAGATTATATACCAAGCAAATACTGCAAAACGTTTGCAGTGAAGATGTAGACAATATGCAGCAACAATGCCATCTCAACGCAGTGGCTCGAATGCTGCATATTGCCGTCTTGAGAATCAGTTAGAGTAACTTGAACGCTGCTTTCTTTACGTCCTGGCTATTTCTGCCAATCATCACCTCAAAGTCACCGGACTCGCATACAAAATCAAGATTGTAGTTGTAGAACTTCAGCAATTCGGGAGTAATCTTGAAAGATACTTTTTTAGATTCACCGGCTTTCAGGAAAATCTTCTCAAAGCCTTTCAACTCTTTCACCGGACGGGTTACACTTCCCACAAGGTCACGAATATAAAGTTGAACCACTTCTGCACCGTCTCTCTTGCCCGTATTGGTCACAGTCACGGTAGCAGTCAGTTCGCCCTTATCCGTCATGCTAGTCTTGTCCAAAGACACGTCGCTATAAGAGAATGTGGTATAGCTCAAGCCGAAACCAAAAGGATAAAGCGGTTCATTGTCTATGTCTATATAGTTGCTGCGGAATTTCTGGAACCATGCACCGTCGGCAAGAGGGCGGCCCGTGTTCTTGTGGTTGTAGAACAAAGGAATCTGTCCCACGCTCTTCGGGAAAGTCGTAGTCAGCTTCCCACTCGGATTCACATCACCAAACAGTACATCACCGATGGCAAAACCTGCCTCACTGCCCGCAAACCATACATTCAGAATGGCCGGCACGTTTGCCTGCTCCCAGTTCAGTACCAGCGGACGACCGGTAAACAGTACCAGTACCACTGGTTTTCCTGTTTTCAATAATTCTTGTAACAGCATGCGTTGGGTGTCGGTCATTTCAAGATTCGTGCGGCAACTGCTCTCTCCACTCATTTCCGAAGACTCACCGAGCGCAGCCACAATAACATCCGATTTGGCAGCCACGGCAAGAGCCTCGTCCAGCAACTCCTTGTCCGAACGATTGTCACGGTGTAAAGAACGTCCGAACATAGTGGCACGTTTCTCATATTCGGCATCACTCATCAAATTACAGCCTTTCGCAGTCAATATTTCGGCTTTATCGCCTGCTACCGCCTTCAAACCTTCAGCCAAAGAAGTTGCATTCTTCAATACAGCAGCCACACTCCAAGTACCCGGCATATTACTGCGGCTGTCTGCCAACGGACCTACCACAGCAATAGTGCCTTTTTTGGCCAGCGGAAGCACATTACCCTCGTTCTTCAACAACACCAAGCTCTCCGAAGCAATCTTACGCGCAACAGCACGATGCTCTTTGGTAAAGATTTGCTTCTTGGCACGCTTCACATCACAGTATTTATAAGGATTATCGAACAAGCCCAACTTGTACTTAGCTTCCAAAATACGGCGACAAGCCGCATTAATTGCTTCTTCTGTCACTTTTCCTTCTGTCAATGACTTCTTGAGCGTACCTACAAATGCATCGCTCACCATATCCATATCCACACCTGCATTCAGTGCCAAGGCGGCAACAGTCTGCGTATCGCCCATACCGTGGTCGGTCATCTCAGCAATTCCAGTATAGTCTGTCACCACAAAGCCGTCAAATCCCCACTGCTTACGCAGTATATCCGTCATCAACCACTTGTTTCCAGTGGCAGGAATGCCATCGACCTCATTGAAAGAGGCCATCGCACTGCCCACACCGGCATCAACCGCCGCCTGATAGGGCAACATGTATTCATTGAACATGCGCTGATGACTCATATCTACTGTATTATAGTCACGTCCTGCCTCACCGGCACCATACAAGGCAAAATGCTTTACACAAGCCATGATTTCATCATTACGGCTCATATCCTTTCCCTGATAACCACGTACCATGGCCTGCGCAATGGCTGCTCCCAGAAACGGGTCTTCACCGTTGCCCTCGGACACACGCCCCCAACGGGCATCACGGCAAATATCCACCATCGGACTGAATGTCCAGCAAATACCGTCGGCGCTGGACTCAATGGCTGCAATACGTGCCGATTCTTCAACCGCCTTCATATCCCATGTACACGACAATCCCAAAGGAATGGGAAACACCGTTTCATATCCATGAATAACATCCATACCAAATAAGAGAGGAATACCCAAACGACTTTCTTCAACCGCCTGCTTCTGTACATCGCGGATACGTTCCACGCCTTTCAGA
>OIDS01000901.1_pt1 | contig 11462 bp, 7 predicted proteins | sample 1581491 | NCBI WGS metagenome assembly OIDS01 (sample SAMEA3882553, study PRJEB24775) | human gut metagenome | biome: human-associated habitat; feature: intestine environment; material: feces | place: Netherlands | collected 2009/2010
TTCCGCCTGCTTGCAGGCGAGCATATCGGCCTGGTCGGCGCGAATGGCGAAGGTAAAAGTACGTTCATGAATATCGTGACGGGGACGCTCACACCGGACGAAGGAAAAGTAGAATGGAACAAGCATGTGCGGGTTGGATACTTAGACCAGCATGCCGTGCTGGAGAAGGGCATGACGATCGAGGATGTCCTGAAGTCTGCATTTTCATATCTGTTTGATATGGAGCAGAACATCAACGAGATCTATGAGAGCATGGCGGATGCGACGGACGATGAAATCGCAGAGATGATGGAAGAGGTTGGTACGCTGCAGGATATGCTGACGAACCACGATTTTTATATGATCGATGCGAAGGTTGAACAGGTAGCGCGGGCACTCGGACTTCTGGAGCTTGGGCTTGACCATGATGTGACGGACTTAAGTGGTGGACAGCGTACGAAGGTGCTGCTTGCGAAACTGCTTTTGGAGAAGCCGGAGATATTGCTTTTAGATGAGCCGACGAACTATCTCGATGCGGAGCATATCGAATGGCTGAAGCGGTATCTGCAGGAATATGAGAATGCATTTATCCTGATCAGTCATGATATTCCGTTCTTGAATGATGTCGTGAATATCATCTATCATATGGAAAATCAGGAGCTGAACCGCTACGTCGGAAACTATGATAAGTTCTTAGAAGTTTATGAGGCGAAGAAGGCACAGCAGGAGGCTGCCTACCGGAAACAGCAGCAGGAGATCAATGAGCTGAAGGATTTCGTGGCAAGAAACAAAGCACGCGTTGCCACAAGAAATATGGCGATGTCAAGACAGAAGAAGCTTGATAAGATGGATGTGATCGAGCTTGCCAAGGAGAAACCAAAGCCGGAGTTTTATTTCAAGGAAGCCCGGACACCGGGCAAGATGCTCTTTGAGACGGAAGATCTTATCATCGGATATGATAAGAATGCACCGCTTTCCAAGCCAATCAATCTGCGGATGGAGCGCGGCGAGAAGATTGCGATTATCGGAACAAATGGAATCGGTAAAAGTACATTGCTAAAAAGTCTGCTTGGTATCGTTCAGGCATTATCCGGTAAGGTGGAACTGGGCGACTATCTGTATAAGGGATATTTCGAACAGGAGATGGCAGGCACGGACAACACCTGTCTGGAGGAGATCTGGCAGGAATTTCCGGGATATTCTCAGTATGAGGTGCGATCCGCATTGGCAAAATGTGGCCTTACAACGAAGCACATCGAGAGCAAGGTGCGCGTCTTGAGTGGTGGAGAACAGGCGAAGGTGCGCCTGTGTAAGCTTATCAACCGGGAGACAAACCTTCTAATCTTAGATGAGCCGACAAACCATCTGGACGTGGAAGCGAAGGACGAGTTAAAGCGTGCTTTGAAAGAGTATCACGGTTCGGTGCTGCTGGTGTGTCATGAGCCGGAATTTTATTCGGATATTGTGACGAAGGTATGGAATCTGGAAGAGTTCAGCCGTCTGGCTGTATAGAAAATAAAACTTGCTATCCCTGTGAAAAGGAAATATGATGAAACGTAAGTGTCAAGCAGAGGAGGAATTTGCCGGATGGCATCGAATAGAAGAATCTTAACGAAATTAGCCGGGGAGCTGCAGGCAACACGGACAGGAATGGGAAGCCAGCTGCATGGCGTGTACCGGGGATATACATATGTCGTGAAACCGGGTACCGGTTCCGGCAAAAAAATGATGATGGTTGCATTTTCGGTTTCCAACGATCAGACACCAGCATCTGTCGATGTGTGGGGAACGATGCGCGCGGTACTTCCGAGCGGCGGCAGGATCATACCGAAAGGATTTAGCATTGCGGTATATGTTCCGGTTCGTGGTGGCACAAAAAAGAACGTGCAATTTATCAAGAATCTGATAGAAGGTATGATCACGCAATTTGAACGATATCAATATTATAATTGTGATGCCAGGGGCGTGCAGGGGCCAACGAATGTCTATCAGGTGGAGGATGGCTATTCCTTTTTAAATGAGGAATCTGCGAAGATGACGGAATATGCGTTGAAACTGAACCAGGAAGAGGAATATGTTGTGCGTGAAAATTATGCACTCGGTCTGCTCGGAGCGATTGGTGGTGGCGTTCTGGGGGCGCTGTTGATTTTCCTGATCGCACGCATTGGATTCGTGTCGAGCTATGCCGGGCTTGCGATGGGAGCCGCGGTGATCTATGGATATAAGTGGAAAGGCGAAAAGCTGTCGATCATAAGTTTTCTGTTGTGTGTTGCGGTATCAGCTGCATGGCTATATCTGGCATTCCGGGTAGACATGGCAATGGCGATACAGGCGTCTAAACTTTCAGATTACTACTATAGAGCTTCTTCGTTCCAAAGCTGTTTTGTACATGCGAAGGAGCTTATGAGATGGTCTGGCAACATGGATATCTATTATGAAAGTCTTATCAAAATGATGGCGTTTGGTATGGTCGGCGTTCTGGCATTTGGCTTTACAGAAATACAGGGGCAGCGGAAAAAATATAAGATGAAAAAAATGTAGAATACGATAGAAGAAAGATGTGATTCGAAAAGAGTTGGCAAATATGCTTCAAAATCATGAGAAAAACAGAATTTTTTGTGCAATTTAAACGTGATTACGGACAGATTCGTCAAAATTCATATAAAAATTTCATATAATCAAAAAAAATTGCTAATATATCCAAAAATATTCTATTCTTTCCGGACCTCATTCCAAATATAATGAATTTAGTCAATGAGACAGGGAATGATTCAAAAAAAATGTACAAAATGAACAAAAAGTACGAAGGAACATTTCAACAAGTATTTCATTCATAGGAGGAAAGAGTATGAAGAAGAAAAAAATTTTAGCTGTAATCGCAGCAGCAACAATGGCACTGTCAATGGTAGGATGTGGATCATCAGGTGGTGGTTCTTCATCAAGCGGAGTTGCAAATAAGGATAAGCCGCTTGTATGGTACAACCGTCAGCCTTCCAACTCATCAACAGGAGAGCTTGACAAAACAGCCCTTAACTTTAACAAAGATACTTACTATGTAGGTTTCGATGCGAATCAGGGTGCTGAGCTTCAGGGTGAGATGGTACTTGACTACATCAAGAAGAATGCAGCAACGATCGACCGTAACGGTGATGGCGTAATCGGATATGTACTCGCAATCGGCGATATCGGACATAACGATTCCATCGCACGTACAAGAGGTGTCCGTTCCGCACTTGGAACAGGCGTTGATGCAAATGGCGCAGTTGATTCAGCACCAGCCGGTACAAACGTAGATGGATCTGCAAAGGTTGTTCAGGATGCAACACTGGAAGTAGATGGAAAGAAATACACAATCCGTGAGCTTGCTTCACAGGAGATGAAGAACTCTGCAGGTGCTACATGGGATGCAGCAACAGCAGGTAACGCAATCGGTACATGGACAGCTTCTTTCGGTGATCAGATCGATGTAGTTGTTTCTAACAACGATGGTATGGGAATGTCAATGTTCAATGCTTGGGCAAAGGACAACAAGGTTCCTACATTTGGATACGATGCAAACAGTGACGCAGTTGCAGCAATTGCAGAAGGCTACGGCGGAACAATTTCACAGCATGCAGACGTTCAGGCTTACCTTACACTCCGTGTTCTTCGTAACGCACTTGACGGTGTAGATGTAGACACAGGTATCGGTACAGCAGATGAAGCTGGCAACAAGCTTGACGAGGGTGTTGATTACAGATACTCAGCAGAAGAGAGATCTTACTACGCATTGAACATTGCAGTAACAGCTGATAACTATCAGGATTTCACAGACTCAACAAAGGTTTATGACAAGGTTTCTAAGCAGCTCGACTCTAGCAAGAGCCCAGAGAAGAAGGTATGGCTTGATATCTACAACGCTTCAGATAACTTCTTAAGCTCAACATACCAGCCACTTCTTCAGAACTACGATGATCTTCTGAATCTGAAGGTTGATTACATCGGTGGTGATGGTCAGACAGAGTCTAACATCACAAACCGTCTTGGTAACCCTGGTGAGTACGATGCATTTGCAATCAACATGGTTAAGACAGACAACGCAGCATCTTACACATCAATTCTTAACAAGTAAGAGAACTGATTGAACGAACGGTAAATGATTTAACCAAAGAAGGGTGTCACCTAGAATTGATACCCTTCTTTTTAAGAAAGGGAAGTAGAGATATGGCAGATGATAAGAATAAATACATCTTATCGATTCATGGCATGAGTAAATCATTCGGAAGAAACAAGGTTCTTAACCACATTGATTTGAATGTGAAGCCAGGATCCATCATGGGACTTATGGGTGAGAATGGTGCCGGAAAATCGACAATGATGAAATGTCTCTTCGGAACCTATCAGAAGGACGAAGGAACAATCGTATTAGATGGCAAGGAAGTTAATTTCTCTGGACCAAAGGATGCACTCGAAAACGGAGTTGCAATGGTACATCAGGAATTAAATCAGTGTCTGGAAAGAAATGTAATTGATAATTTGTTCCTCGGTCGATACCCAAAGAATTCGCTTGGTGTGGTCGATGAGGGCAGAATGAAAAAAGAAGCATCTGATCTGTTCAGAAAGCTTGGAATCACAGTGAACCTTACGCAGCCGATGAAGAAAATGTCTGTATCAAAGCGTCAGATGTGTGAGATTGCGAAGGCAATTTCGTACAATTCAAAAGTAATTGTACTTGATGAGCCGACTTCATCCCTGACAGCACCGGAAGTAGCAAAGCTCTTCAAGATGATGCGTCAGCTTAAGGATCAGGGAATCTCCCTGATTTATATCTCCCATAAGATGGACGAGATCTTCGAGATCTGCGACCAGATTTCCGTATTGCGGGATGGCAGTCTCGTAATGACGAAGGACAGCAAAGATACAAACATGAATGAACTCATATCAGCCATGGTAGGCCGTTCTCTGGATAACAGATTCCCGCCGGTTGATAATACACCGGGAGAGACGATTCTCTCCGTGCAGAACCTTTCAACAAAATATGCACCGAAGCTCCAGAATATCTCCTTCGATGTGAAAAAAGGCGAGATATTTGGTTTGTATGGATTGGTCGGTGCAGGTCGTACAGAGCTTCTTGAGACGATATTTGGTATGCGTACAAGAGCAGCCGGAAACGTTATCTATGATGGTAAGATGATGAATTTTGCATCTCCGAAGGATGCGATGAATCATGGATTTGCCCTCATTACAGAGGAACGTAAGGCAAATGGTCTGTTCTTAAAAGCAGATATAACATTTAACACAACCATTGCAAATATGAATCATTATAAGAGTGGACTTGCACTCTCACATGATGACATGGTGCGGGCAACCGCAGAGGAAATCAAGGTCATGCATACAAAATGTATGGGACCGGATGATATGATTGCAAATCTGTCTGGTGGTAATCAGCAGAAGGTAATCTTCGGTAAATGGTTGGAGCGGTCTCCGAACATCTTTATGATGGACGATCCGACAAGAGGTATTGATGTTGGAGCAAAATATGAGATTTACGAGTTGATCATTAACATGGCAAAGCAGGGTAAGACAATTATAGTTGTTTCTTCTGAGATGCCGGAGATTCTCGGAATCACAAACCGTATTGGCGTTATGTCGAACGGCCATCTGGCAGGTATTGTCAATACGAAGGAGACAAATCAGGAAGAATTATTAAAGCTTAGTGCGAAATATTTGTAATAGAGAGGAGTTTTGGCGATGGCAGATAAAAGTATGATCCTTTCGGCAGAAGCGGAAGCAGCGCTTTTGAAACCGATTGATGAATATGTAGGAAAAATACAGAAGCAGATCGATGCACTTCGTGTAGATGGATCTGACAAGGTTCGAAGCTTAAAGAACCATATCGCAATTGCGAAGGAAGATAAGAATTTAACAAAGGAAGAGAGAGCAAAGATTATTGCGAAGGATAAGGCGGACTTAGAGAAAGCAAAATCTGTAGAATCTGCAAATAAGGATAAGGTATCCAAGCTCATTTCCGATGCAGAGAGCTATCTCTCCAAGCATTACAAGAGTGACTACTATGAGAAGGTAGTTGCGAGCTGTGAGGCAGAGAAGGCAGCAGAGAATGCCTCTTATGACAAGATTGTGGCAACCATTAAGACAGAGCACGAGCAGGCTTTGGCAAAGCTTTCTGATTCTGAGGAAATCAAGGATGAGAAGTATGTATATCGTAACCGCCTGTTTGATGCACAGATGACACATGAGTCTAAATTGCAGGAAATCAAGGATAGAAAGCACGATGCATTTGCTCATAAGTTCCATTTGATCGATCTGCTTCGTATGTCGAAATATACATTTGGACAGAAGCAGTCACAGAAGGTGGAAAACTACAAGTACACATTCAATACAACACAGTTCCTGTATAAGAATGGTCTGTACATTGTAATTTTACTCATCTTTATTGCATTGTGTATCATTACACCGATTGTAAAGCATACACAGCTTTTGACACTGACAAATATCCTGAATATTTTGCAGCAGGCTTCGCCTCGTATGTTCTTAGCCCTTGGTGTTGCCGGTCTGATTCTGTTAACAGGTACCGACCTTTCCATCGGACGTATGGTAGGTATGGGTATGGTAACCGCAACCATTATCATGCACAGTGGTGTAAACACCGGTGGCGTATTCGGACATATCTTTGATTTTACAGGTATTCCGGTAGCGGGCAGAGCCATTATTGCACTTGTTGCATGTATCATACTTACAACCGTATTTGCAAGTATTGCCGGTTTCTTCATGGCGAAATATAAGATGCATCCATTCATTTCAACCATGGCGAACATGCTGATCATCTTCGGACTTGTTACATACGCAACAAAGGGTGTATCCTTCGGTGCAATTGAGTCAAGTATTCCGAACATGTTTATTCCAAATCTTGGTGGATTCCCAACCATCATTATCTGGGCAGTTGTAGCAATCATTGTTGTATGGTTCATCTGGAACAAGACAACATTTGGTAAGAACCTTTACGCAGTTGGTGGTAATCCGGAAGCAGCTTCTGTATCTGGTATTTCCGTATTCAAGGTAACAATGGGAGCATTCATCTTAGCAGGTATCCTTTATGGATTCGGTTCATGGCTTGAGTGTAACCGTATGGTTGGATCCGGTAGTGCCGCATATGGACAAGGTTGGGATATGGATGCAATTGCAGCCTGCGTAGTAGGTGGTGTATCCTTCACAGGTGGTATCGGTAAGATCTCCGGTGTTGTAACTGGTGTACTGATCTTCACATCCCTTACATACTCTCTGACAATCCTCGGTATTGATACAAACCTTCAGTTCATCTTCGAAGGTATTATCATCCTTGCAGCTGTAACGCTTGACTGTCTGAAGTATGTTCAGAAGAAGTAATAAAAGAAATCAAATAAAGTTGTAAACGAAGGAAGGGTCGCCTTGTCTATCGAAGAGGATGGAGAGGCGGCTTTTCCTGTATATTGTATATAATGTCAAAACGCAATAAAACCAGTATATATGGCACTGTTTAATTGGAACAATATAGGATGTATTGTAACTAAGAAGTTCTAAATGTTCTGATATATAGAATTGGTACCGGACGCAAGCTGGTTGGAGTAAAAACTTGAAAATGAGGGGAAATCCCCCAATAAGGCAGGAGTAGGAAACAAGTCAGTTGGAGCAAATTCCCCAAATAGAGGAAAAATCCCCAATTGAGCAATAGAAGGAAGCAACCAGCTAGATATTTAGGTATCTTTATAGTGATAACTTTGGTATAATAAGGACAATAAAACAACAAAGAACAATAAGAATTGCCGGGTAGTTCGGAAGCATCCTAACCAAAGACCAGATGCTTCCGAACTACCCGGCAGGCGATAACAAGTGGGGTGCAACATGGAAAAATATAAAGTGCTTTTGGTGGATGACGAAGCAGAAGTCATCGAAGTAATTGAACAACGCATACAATGGGACGACCTTGGATTTACCGTCGTTGGAAACGCAACCAACGGAGTGAAAGCACTTGAACTGGTAGAGAAGCTTCAACCGGATGTCGTAATTACAGATATCAAGATGCCATATATGGATGGATTGGAGTTGTCCCGTCGTTTAAACCGGGACTTCCAGAATATTCACATCATTATTTTTACAGGGTTTGATGAGTTTGAATATGCAAAGGAAGCAGTGCATCTGGAGGTTGAGGAATATATGCTGAAACCGATAAATGCAACGGAACTGTCTGATTGCCTGAAACGTCTGAAGGACACACTGGACCGGGAACGGGAAGAAAAACTGAATGTAACACGTCTGGAGAATTATTTCAATGCAGCACTTCCGGTACTGCAGAATAACTTCTTTGTATCTCTCATTGAGGGACGGGTAACAGAAGAAAACTGCGGGAAATTTTTTGCCGCGTATCAGATTGATATGAAAGGACCATATTATGGATGTGCAATCCGCTGCTGCTTGCGATGTCTGTTGAACACGAGATCAAGGAACGGCTTGCGACAGAGTGGAAGAGCCGGGTATTCTCTTATCTTGGCAATACACTGATGCTGATAGAGCTTTCATCGGAGGACGCGATTGTGCAGTTTACGGATTCGTGTGACCGCTTCTGCAAATGGGCTTATCGTGTGATGGGGGCGGTGGTTACGGCAGGTATCGGTCGTGTATGCGACAATATGGCGAATATTAAAACGTCTTACGATGGTGCCAGAGAGGCAGTATCATACAGGGTACTGTATGGAACGAAACGCGCGATCAATATTGCCGAGCTTGCACCGAAGGAACAGGAAACAACCTTGCAGCCGGAAGATACACGGATGCATGATTTGTTCAAAGCCATTCATCTGGGGCTAAAGGAAGAGATCGAGAAGGTCGTTGTAAACGAAATAGAAAAGCTGCACAGCAATGCACAGACGGTCAGTCAGTATAATCTTGCAATCATGGAGATGGTGGGAGCATTTTACCGGTTTTGTGCAAATAATTTTCTTGATTTTAATGATCATCTGCATGGAATCCAGAATCCTTACGAGACGATTCCGCAGATGGATGAGAGTACACTTACCGCATGGATGCAGGAAGTTTCGGTAGAGCTTGGGGAACAGCTGAAAAATGCCCGAAACAGTACATCGAGACGGCTTGTGACCGATGCGCAGAATCTTGTACGTGAGCGTTATATGGAGCCGGATTTGTCATTGGACACGATCTGCTCTGTGCTCGGAGTATCTAATTCGTATTTTTCTTCGGTCTTCAAGAAGGAGACAGGAAAAGCGTTTATTACGTATCTGACGGATTACCGGATGGATCATGCGGCAACACTGATACTGGAAACAAATGAGAAAAGCTATCAGATCGCTGAGCGAGTGGGATATTTGGATGCGAATTATTTCAGTTATGTATTCAAGAAACGATTTGGCGTGTCACCGTCGAAGTACCGGGCACAGCATACGAATCAGTAAGAAAAAAATAGGGGAAATGGATTGAAAACAAGAGAGATGGGAAAATTGCAAAAGAAGGAAAGCTGGCTTCAAAGGTGGATGAAAAAGCAGGGCTGGACACATCATAGAAGATTTATCGGACTGGGTATCCAGTCAATCATTATGGCGGTTCTTACTGCACTTACGTTGATTACGACAATTACAATTGGCCTGCTTCTGTATAATCGTTTTAAAATGGCGATGAAGCAGACGGCTGTGTCGAACGCAGAGAGTATGGTCGAAAGTACGGTGGATAAGCTGGATGCGGAATTGTTGAATGTCCGTCAGATAATGAATGCAGTGAATTATAATATCATTCAGGAAAATGATATCTCCAGTGATGATTTTAACCGCCAGTTCAGTCTGCTTTATGAAATCAACACAGACAAGGTTCAAAGCATGGCTCTGTATGACAGCGATGGTGCACAGCTTGTGGCAGAGCCGGTTTCGGAACGCAAGAAGGGCGTAAAGGCATCTAAACAGGACTGGTATACAAATGCAGAGGAGGAGATTGAGAATGTGCATTTCTCCCTGCCGCATATTCAGAATCTGTTTGAGGATGGCACATACCGGTACTACTGGGTTATTTCCCTCAGCCGTTCCGTGGATATTAACGATGGGGAAAAACCGCGCAGCGGTGTACTGCTGGTAGATATGAAATATTCTGTGATATCCAATACGATGAAGCGGATCAATGAGTCCTCAAACGGTATTTATTATTACCTTTGCAGCCGGGATGGACAGATGATTTACCATCCGAGACGTGCAGATATTGACCGTGGATATTTTTCGGAAAACTGTGAGATGACATCGCAATTAGAAGACGGAACGTATGAGCTTTCGCTGAACGGTAGACCGGGAAATGTTGTTGTGAGTAGTGTGGCATATACCGGCTGGAAGCTGGTCGGTGTGATTCCGGAGCGTGTACAGACAGCAAATATCAACCGGTTCCGGTATTATATTATCACAGCCATTCTGATTTTGATGATGATGCTGCTCGAAGTAAACAGGATCATATCAAGAAAGATTTCGCGTCCAATCCTGCGGCTGAATGAGTCAGTCAAGGCATATGAGACAGGTGGGGATACGGATATCTATATTGGTGGTTCTTCAGAGATCCGGCATCTCGGATATTCGGTCAAGAAGTCCTATGAACAGATAGAGAATCTGATGCAGGAGATTATTCGGGAACAGACTGAACGCAGAAAGAGTGAGATGGATGCACTGCAAAGTCAGATTAATCCGCATTTCCTATATAATACGCTCGAATCGATTACATGGATGGTTGAGGCACAGAAGAATAAGGAAGCGGTTCTCATGATTTCGGAGCTTGCCAGACTGCTTCGGATCAGTCTGTCAAAGGGAAGAACCGTAATCCGGATCGCGGATGAGCTGCAGCACAGCCGGAGCTATATGAATATCCAGCTTGTGCGCTATAAAGAACGGTTCCGCGTGGAATTTGATATTGACGAGGAAGTCAATGATTGCTGTACGGTCAAGCTCATCGTACAGCCGATTCTGGAAAATGCAATCTATTATGGTGTTGGAAATATGGACGAGGATGACGGCGGTATGATTACGGTACGCGGTGAGAAAAAGGGAGATGATATCTATCTCTCGGTCGAGGATAATGGCATGGGTATGAGTGAGGAGACAGTTGAAAATATCCTCAAGGATAACAATAAAGTACCAAAGCATGGTTCCGGGGTAGGACTTATCAATGTGCACAACCGGATCCAGTTGATGTTTGGTAACGAATATGGTCTTCTTGTTTACAGTGAGCCGGATGAAGGAACGAAGATTGTGATACACATTCCGGCAATTCCGTTTACGGAGGAGAACCGGCAGCAGCTCGAGGCGCAGAGCTATAGAAATGGGAGGGCTACAGATGAAACGAGATAAATTAACATTTCTCATTGCAGAGCTTATTCTGATTGTCCTCGCAGCCTTCTTCATACATAAAATCTTCCAGGAGGATGTCGCTCAAAAGCGTGTAGCGGTTATCCTGCAGAATTCCGGTGA
>OIDS01000904.1_pt1 | contig 11444 bp, 9 predicted proteins | sample 1581491 | NCBI WGS metagenome assembly OIDS01 (sample SAMEA3882553, study PRJEB24775) | human gut metagenome | biome: human-associated habitat; feature: intestine environment; material: feces | place: Netherlands | collected 2009/2010
TCGTCCCGTTTTCCATCACAGAACACCTCCAGCAGGCGCCCAAATTCTGTATCGCCCTGTTCCTGCAGCTGTGCATACTTTTCCGCAAAAAGCGCGGTCATTACATCATATTTCAACATTTCCAGCATACCCGGATCTCCGATTCCAACCGCCGGGTCCAGATTCAGATAACTGAAATACTCCTTTACGATATTCAGGCAGAAACTATCGATTGTCGTGATATCCGCACTCTGGATCAACATGTTCTGCTTTGCAATGTGCTCCGATTCCGGATACTGTTCCTGTGCTTCCTCCAGCTTTTTCAAAAGCTTCTCTTTCATCTGCGCCGCTGCCGCCTTAGTAAAAGTCACGACCAGAAAAGACGTGATATCGACCGGATGCTCCGGATCAATCATCTTCTGGTAGATACGTTCCACGAGCGTTGCCGTCTTACCGGAGCCTGCAGCTGCCGATACAAGAATTGTCTTGTCTCTCTCTTTAATTACCTGTTCCTGTTTTTCTGTCCATGGCATACGCTATGCATCTCCTCCAATAACTGTTCCTTCTCCTTTGCGCTGTGCTTTGTGTAGTGATAACGGTTATTTCCGTATTTTTCATCAAACCGGCACACATCTTTGTATGCGCAGTAATCGCACGCGGTCTTGTTGGACTCCCGCATCGGATTTTTGTCGATCACTCCCGATTTCATCTGCGTGACAAGTGCAGATGCCTTGTACTCGGCATAGGCAAGCACTGTGTCAAATTCCTCCGCATCATCCCGTGCCAGTCCTTTGTATGTCAGCTGCCTCTCCCGTGCTTCCTCCGCCTCTGTCTCATTTTCCGCCTGCACATATGGATCCTGCATATGATAATAATACATACTGTCTGTCACAATCTTATAGTGTTCTGCCTCCGCGCGGTTTTTGTTCCACTCCTGATCGACCAGTTCACGCATCACATCTGTATAGATTGCAAGCTGCAGTTCCAGTCCCTCGTACAGATCACCAAGATCAAACTCATGTGCCCCGGATTTGTAATCGATCACACGCAGGGAAATCGTCTGCTCTGCTTCATTCACATACAAATCTCCGCGGTCCACCACGCCAACTAAGGACAACTGTTCATCTCCAACCTGCAGTTTTTTTCGGAATGCATACTCAAAATACCGCGGTTTGTAAGACGCATCCATCATCGCCTGCAGCTTCTGCACGGTCCGTTTTCCGATTCGGATCAAACTCTTCCGTAGCACTTCATACTGTCCGGCATCCAGCTCCTGTCCGGCGTATTCCTTCGCAAAGTTTTCATTCACGAATTCCTCTGTCTTCGCATCCCGCTCCTGCTCGGACAGTGTCTCCCATGCATTGTCCTTCTGATCCCGCACATAGCAAAACATCTGCTCCATCGCACCGTGCAGGATCATACCGACGTTCCGGTTGTCGATACCATGAATCTGCCGCTCCTCTAACCGTAGAATGTATCGAAGGAAAAATGCATACGCACAGCTTGCATACTGTTCCAGCTTCGATACGGACATCGCCATATCCTGTAACCGGATCAGCTGTGTGACCTGTTCCGCCAGCTTCTCCGGCAGATTCTGGTACTGCATCGCCTGTTTCATCCGTTCGAGTGTCCGGGCATCTCCATGCTTCAGATACAGCTTATATAACTGCAGTGTCTCTTTCTCGTGGCTGTGATTACCCTCGAGCAATTCCCGGATTCCTATGATTAAAACCTCCAGCCCGGATTTGTTTGTCACGATCCGGTTCTCCATCCGCTGTCCCTGTAATTCCTTCTTGTCCGGAAAAATTCTTCGAATCCGGTCTAATATATAAGATGGCCGCATTGTCTCATTCGTGGCACTCATACACACATAGGATAAATGAAGACAATCCTTTGGCTTCGTCATGTTCTGATACAGGTAAAACTGTTCGGTGTAGCTGTTCACCCGCTCTGTCGGCGCCATATGGATACCAAATGCACCCAGTCGTTCTTTCTCGCGGTCATTGATGATCTGACTGCGTCCGACACGTTTCGGAATGACGCCGTCATTTACACCCACAATAAACAGCGCCCGGATATCACCTAGTCTGGTTCGCGTGATATCGCCGACTACGAGCATATCCAGTGTCGGTGGCACCATACCAAGTGTGACATCCTTCATTCCTACGGCAAACAGTTCCTCAAACTCCTGTACATTGACCGTGTCCTCCGGCATGATCTCCACCATCTTGTCAAAGATCTGCCGCACCTTCTCATACAGTCCGGCATCTTCAAACTGCGTCTCCATCGAAAGCGTCTCCATAAGCGCATAGATGGCTTCGACAAACACGGAAATCTTCTTTTTTCCACCGGAGACTGCCTTGTAAAATGGCTGCAATATTTCCATCACAACCTGCCGCATCTCATCCACGGTGTCATCCTCGCCGTTTAGAAATGGCTGGCTCCAGCTCCGGATTCCCTTTCGTCCACGCGCCAGCACGTAGTTTTCCAGCATCTCGATCTCCGATTGTTCCAACGACTTTACAACTCCGGATTTTAAGAACGCGAACACACTGTCATAACTGAAATTCTCATCGACGATTCGAAGCACATGCATAAGCGCATCCACACATGGATGATTCTTCACCGGCATCGTCATATCAATAAAATATGGAATCTCATATTGCGGCAATATCCGCTTCGCAAATTCCGCCGTCTCCTCCAGATTTCCACTCACGATCGCAATATCCCGGTAACGATAGCCCTGCTCCATCACAAGGGTACGAATCTGTTCTGCAACGCCGGTCAGCTCCTGCGCCGGCGTATCATACGCCGTAATCGTAATCGCCTGTTCCTCGTCTTTCCCGACACGGTACGGATAGCGGAACAGATTCTGCTCCAGATGTGCCAGCGGATGTCCCTTGCTCCACCGTTTACAGCCATCCTTTCCTAAGAGCAATGCCGTTTTCACAACCACATGTGCCTGCTCGGCAGTAAGCAGCAAATGCTCGATTGTCTGCTTCGTAAGTGCAAACAGTTCGTGCTCTGCCACGTGCTTTTTCTCATAGGTTGCCGCGTCAATCGTCAATACGATTGTCACTTTTTTCGCCCGGCGCAGCAACACGGAAATCAGATTCAACTGAATCGGTGTAAATCCGGTAAATCCATCTAATACGATCTCACTGCCTGCAATCAGCTCCGATTGTTCCGCTGCCGCGGTCAGGAGCTCCAGCATCTGTTCTGCTACGATAAAAGACTGCCCTTTCTTCTCCTCAAACGCATCGAAAATTACCAGCATGTCCTGCAGCTTTCTCGCAAGCACACGTGCCTCCTCCGAATCGTCCAGCTTCTGTAACGCCTCCCGCAGCCGTTCCCGTGGAATATCATACTGGTAGATCTCTGACATCAACGATTTTGCCTCGTCGATAAATCCTGCCTTATCCAGACTTCCGGCATACAGAGACAGCTCTTCTTTGTGCTCCTGTGCTGCCTTTCGCAGCAACATAGATTTTCCGAAATCCTCCAGCACCTTCTTCGGCTTGATATGCAGCTCATCAAATATCCGATATGCCAGCCGGTTAAACCCGATGACGTCAATCTGGAAGCTGCCACCGCGCGGATGCTTCTGCACAAGCTTTCGTTGAATCTCCAGCGAATACTGTTCCGGGACAAGCACGATCACATTTTCCCGCTCATCCTGCATTGTCCGACGTATAATGTCCTCGTAAATATATTCTGATTTTCCTGCCCCGCTTGGGCCAAGGATAAACTGTAACGCCATGTACTCCTCCGTCAAAAAAATAAGCCGGAAGTTTTTCGCTCCCGGCTTTTTCTTAATCCTGTTTAAACAACTGATCCTGTACCTCTTCGATATCCGGATACCAGACGCCTTTGATCTTGATGAAATCAATATTTACTTCCAGATACTGTCTCTTCACGCCATTGCGATCCTTCATCGTTCCACGCAGTCCAAGCTTCAGGGTAACACCCTCTCTTGCATCTGCAGTCTTACCATGCTCCAGCTGGATCTTATCGTTGAATGCATTTACCTCAGAAGTGCCCCAGATGGATGTATCAATAATCTTGATCGATGTGTAGTTTGTCTCCTGCACATATGGTAAGATTTCCTCAACCAAGGCTTTGTTTGCTGTTATGTATTCCGGTACTAATGCCTTCTCACTGTCATCCTCATTGACCGCTGTCTGGAATGCTTTGACTGCATCCTCATAAGTCTCCGGTCCGTTCGGCTTTAACACAACCTTTGTCACAAACATATAAATACCAAATACGATTGCTGCAAATATGATGAACTTGAAGATCGTGCCAAACACTTTGCCGACGCCGCTTCCGCCGCCCTGTTTCTTGTTCAGCTCTTTGTATTCCTTTACGTCTTCCTTCGTAATCTTGACAGGATCTGTTCCCCCGATACTGTTCCCATCATAGATGTCACCATAATCATCGGTTGGTGTATATGCCCTTTGCTGTACCGGCTTCTTTCCGTTCTCACCTTTCAGCCCAAGACTTGTCTTCATCTTCACCACCGGGCGCCCACATTCCGGACAGATCGTAATTCCATCCTGCACCCTTGCTCCACATGATTCACATACAGCCATATTACTAACCCCTTTCTTCTGTATCATATGTAGTATAGTATATCTCACGGAGGCATTTTCTTCAAGTGATTCTTTTCTTATGAAAGGGAAAATCGCGAAAAAAAAAGGATACAATCTGTATCCTTTTAAAAGCAGTTCGTAGGGGAATCGAACCCCTGTTTTCGCCGTGAGAGGGCGACGTCTTAGCCGCTTGACCAACGAACCATCTTGAAACCTTTGTTACTATAACAAATATATAACATGTTGTCAACAACTTTTTTTAATTTTTTTAATTTTTTTTAATTCATGGCATATTTTCGTAAAGATATACGTCCATATGCCATGATCCAACATCCTTATTTCGACTTCTCCGGCCGGTACAAAATATCCACGAATGTATTGACACTCTGCTCGCAGACTTCTCTTGTCGTCTCCTGCTTCACAAGGATATAACGATCTGTGTGTCCCTTCATGACATACGCCGGCTTTCCATCCTTGTCGATACAGTCATACTCCTCCATCAGCACCGGAAGCAGCTCTCCGGAAAACTGTGCTTCAAATGCTGCCTTCTGGTTCGCCGTCAGCTCTAACAGCACATTGCTTCGCTTCTCCTTCACTGCATCGCTCACCTGATGCTCCATTGTCGCTGCGATCGTGCCGCTCCGCTTTGAATATTTAAATACATGCATCTCATAGAGATTCAGCTTCTCCAGATTTGCCACCGTTGTTGCAAATTCCTCCTCGGTTTCCCCCGGGAATCCTACAATCACATCTGTCGCGATCGCCGGACGATCATATGCCTTGCGGATCATCTCGCATTTTTCCATATATTCTTCGATTGTATATTTCCGGTTCATCCGCTTTAACGTCTCATTGCAGGCACTCTGCAATGACAGATGGAAATGCGGACACACCTTATCAAGCGCTGTGATACCATCCAGGAATTCCTCTGTGATCACACGCGGCTCCAGCGATCCCATCCGGATACGCTTAATACCATTCACTTTGGCAACTGCCTGTAACAGCATCAGCAGCGATGCACCATCCTCATCCTCATAGGAAGATAAATTGATTCCTGTAATCACGACTTCCTGTACGCCTTCTACTGCCAGCCCTTCTACCTCCCGCACGACATCCGCAAGCTTCCGGCTGCGGATTCTGCCACGTGTATATGGGATGATACAATACGTGCAGAAATTATTACAGCCGTCCTGCACCTTGACATAGGCACGGCATCGCTCGTTCGGCTTTATGAGCGTCATTTCCTCATATTCGTTCGTGTGATTGATGTCGATCACAACCTCATGCATGGACGTATCCTCATAATATTCACTTAAGATACGGGCAACATCCTTCTTGCAGTTGTTTCCGATCAGAATATCGATGCCTAGATCCTTTGCCAACGCTTCCTCGGCTGCCTGCACATAGCATCCGGCTGCCACAATGACCGCCTCCGGGTTCTTCTTTTTCGCGCGGTGCAGCATCTGTCTCGACTTTCGCTCCGCCATATTCGTGACCGAACACGTATTGACGATATACACATCTGCAAACTGTGAAAATGGTACAATCTCGCATCCATTTTTCTTCAAAATATCCATCATACTGTCTGACTCATATTGATTCACCTTGCATCCGAGTGTGCAAACTGCTACTTTTTTATTTAAAATATTCACATACATTTTACGCAAATTTCTCCTGCTGATTCTTGACTTTTATAGTGTAAACTTTTATTATAGTAACATAGATAAAAAAAGTGCGAAAGATATATTTTTGAGATTATTTTTCGCTTTCATAATATACAAGGAGGTTTCTATATGTTAAAGGTTAAAATTTCTCTCAACTCTATCGATAAGGTAAAGAGCTTTGTAAATGACATCAGCGGTTTTAATGCTGAGTTTGACTTAGTATCTGGTCGTTATGTTATCGATGCAAAGTCTATCATGGGTATTTTCAGTTTGGATATTTCCAAGCCAATCGACTTAAATGTACATACAGATAAGGATACAGAAGATATCATGGCAGCGTTAAAGCCATATCTTGCTGAGTAATCTCATAGTTCGATAGAAAGCAAAAAACCTCCCAGATGGGAGGATTTTTTGTTTTATTCTTTATTTTTCTGTCAGATACTGAATCATACCCGGTCCAAGTGCATCGGTCGGTCGCTGCATAAATCCATGTTTTTCATAAAATGGCTCTCTGCCCTTGGCACACATCAGACATAGCATCATCGTGCTTCCCTCTTCCCGCAGAGATTCCACATACGCTTTTAATTTCTGTATAATCTGCGAGCCAATGCCCTGTGCCTGCACCTGTGGGATCACGATCAGATCCTGAATATAACAGACCACGGCACCGTCTCCAACGACACGTCCCATACCAACGACCTGTCCGTCCGCATCGACCGCTTTTACTTTATACAGACAATTCGCAAGGGCATGTGCCGCCTGCTTGTCTGTCAGTTTCTTCCAGCCAACTTTCTCCCGAAGTGTCAGATACTCTTCCAGAGAAATATCATTTTCAATGAGTGTTATCATGTTTTAAGTCCTTCTTCCACCGTCGTATATCGCTACATACGCATCGGAATTCCACGCTCCGCCAGATATGCTTTGAGATCCATGATCTCCAGCTCCTTGTAGTGGAACAGGGATGCTGCAAGTGCTGCGTCTGCTTTTCCCTCTGTCAGTGCATCATAGAAGTGCTCCTTCGTTCCTGCACCGCCGGACGCAATTACCGGAACGGATACATTTTCGGCAATCAGTCTGGTCAGCTCCACGTCGTAGCCTGCCTTTGTTCCATCACAGTCCATACTCGTAAGCAGGATCTCTCCTGCGCCCATCTTATCTGCCTGCATCGCCCACTCGATCGCATCAAGTCCGGTATCGACACGTCCACCGTTCTTGAACACATTCCAGCCGCTTCCATCTTCTCTTCTTCTCGCATCGATTGCAACGACCACACACTGGCTGCCAAACTTGTCTGCAGCATCACTGATCAGCCGTGGTGTATTGATAGCAGAGGAATTGATACTGATCTTATCGGCGCCCTCACGTAAAATCGCCTTGAAATCATCGACTGTACGGATACCGCCGCCAACCGTAAACGGAATAAATACAGTCTCCGCAACCTTCCGCACCATATCGATCACGATATTTCTCGAATCCGAAGATGCCGTAATATCCAGAAATACAAGCTCATCCGCACCTGCCTTATCATAGGCAGCACCAACAGCAACCGGATCACCTGCATCCTTCAAATTCACAAAATTTATACCCTTTACAACCCTGCCATTGTTGACATCCAGACAAGGAATAATTCTCTTTGTATGCATACTCTCTTCCTCCCCGTCTCTTATAAGTGTATAAAGTTATCCAATATTTTCAGTCCTACCGTCGAACTCTTCTCCGGATGGAACTGACATGCAAATACATTTCCCTTTTCCACAGAGGCATGAATGTCCACGGAATAGTGTGTCCGCGCTGCAACATCTGCTTCGTCCTTCGATTTCAGGTAATACGAATGCACAAAATATACATATGGATGTTTCTCCACACCGGCAAATAATTTTGCGCCCGGTGTGATATCAAGCGAATTCCATCCAATCTGTGGCACCTTCAGATCCGGTGCATCTGGAATCCGTAAAATCTCGCCGTCCAAAATCCCAAGTCCCGTTGCTCCCGGGCTTTCCTCGCTCGTCTTATACAGAAGCTGTAAGCCAAGGCAGATTCCAAGAAATGGTGTCCCGGCATCTACCACATCGTAGATGACCTGATCCAACTTGTACTCCCGCAGCTTACCCATCGCATCACCGAAGCTTCCCACACCCGGCAGGATCACCTTGTCACACGATAAGATCAGATCTTTGTCCCGCGTGATCACGGCTTCTTCGCCCAGATAATGCACTGCTTTTTCTACACTTTTAATGTTGCCTGCATCGTAATCTAAAATTGCTATCATTGTCTCATCCTCTGTCACATTCATACAGTCAATAGTTGCATTTATTACTGTCCCTGCGCATCCGTCGGCGTTTCTGTCTCCGCCGCTTTTGCGCCAAGCTCCGACAAGGTTTTGGTATATTCCTGTCCTTCCATTGCTAAGATCTGGTATGCTGTTTCCTCGGTAATGCCATAAGTATTCCACAGGACATTTATAATCTTATCCCGGCAGGAATCAATATCTTTTACGATATCCAGTTCTACCGCCTCATCGTAATGCTCATCATATTTCTGGATACCACGGAGCAACGCATCGAGTGCCTTGTCCGCTCTGCCAAGCTTCATGTTATTCTCATAGGATTCGTAGAGCCGTTCTACATACATAACTGTATAGATACGGTCTTTCAGATCCTGATCTTTTTCTTTGACTTCCACGCCAGATACTTCGTCATATGCCAGACGATATCGCTGCCGTTCGAAATAATTCGCCGCTTTTTTGATCACCTGCGAATAGTTAAACTGATTCGTACCGAGTACGACTCCTGCCGCAAGTGCAAAAAACAGAACAAATACGACAATAACGGTCGGTGTCGAAACCTTTTTCTGATCTTTTTCGGCTTCAAGTTCTGCCGCATAGGCTTCATCTTTTTGTCGTTTTTTGTCGGCTTTTTCCTTCTGCTTTGCTTTATCCTTCGCCTGCTTCGCAGTAAGCATCTCCTGCTTGGCTGCGTCCTTTTCTTCTTTTTTCGCTTCCCGCTCTGCCTGTTTTTTCTTCTTTTCAGCTTCCTTCTTCGCTTTCTTCTCCTCGAACAAAGCTTCCTCTTCTAAGTCATCCTCATCCGGCTCACCAAAAAGAATCTCAGAAATCGTTTTCTTTTTATGTTCTGTCTCTTCTTCCTCGATTTCCGCTTTTTTCTTCTCTGCCTTTTTCCGCGGCTGCTTCACCTTTTTTACCGGTTCCTCCGTTTTTTCGCCAATATCCTCGATATCAGCCAGATCCCCGTTCAACAAACTTTCTGCCATAGAGGACTGCAACAATGCATCCAGGCTATCCTCATCTGCCGTATATGGATTTTTTTCCTTCTCTGACAGTTCTGGTTCTTCTGACATTCCCATATCCATCGAACCAAACAAAGCATCATCGAACACGCCCTCTGGCAACGCGGTATCTTCCTGCATCTGCAAGTCTGCTTCTCCAAAAACATCGGTATTGTCCGCCTGCACCGACGGCTCTTCCTGTGGTGGTTCTGGTTTCACATTCTCCTGATTTGCCTTCTCGATCAGGGCATCCAGACTCATATCGTCCGTTTCCTGTTCCTGCGGCTTCTTCTTTACGACCGGATTGGCACCGGCATCCAGTTTCGTGATATCAACATCATCAAAATCAATATCATCGAAATCCAGATCTCCAAGATCCATGCCATCTAAATGATCCAGTTCATCGAGAGAAATGTCATCCATATCATCTGCATCGACATCCACGCCGGAATCTATATCAATATTCTCATTCAATTCTCCATCCATCGATGATAATTCATCCAACAGACTATCCAGATTGTTCTCGTCCAAAATGTTCCTCCATGTGTATCACAAATTCCACAGATAAAAGTATCATATCACATTCATTTCTCCAAGACAAGTAAAACCACTACATACCAGCACGCAAAAAGGCACCATACAAACTGCTGTATGGTGCCTGCCTTTTTATTCCCAATCATCAAAATCCTCATAATCATCATACGCGCCATTGGCATAGTTCTTCGTATAATTGATATTGCTTGACCGCTTCTGCTTTGGCTGCGGACGACTGGATTCCCGTTTTTTGTTGTTCTGCTTCTTCTTAACCGATTTCTGTTCCTTTTCTAAGCGCATCTGGACTTTATTTTTGTCCGGAATTGCGATCGTCGGCTTACTCTCCTTTGGACGGGATGGCTTGCTTCTTCTGCCTCTGTCTTCCTCATCCTCATCCTTTTTCGGAAACTTAGGAGCACCTCCGTAGTTTCGGTTTGGACGCTCATTTCTCGGTGGTCTGTCTCCATATGGTCTGTCACCGTATGATTTCTCTCCATATGATCGGTTTCCATTTCCACGCGGTGGTCTGTCTCCACCTGCCTGTCGGTCACCTCGCGGTGCGCCGGAACGATCGGATTTCTGGAATCTTGTTCCTCCACCTGGTCGTTTCTCCCGATCAAAATATTTTCCTTGTCCTCTGTTCATGCTGGAACCACCTTCTCTTGTTCCTTCCGTTGCCACGTCTTTATCTCCTTTCGTAACTTTCGCATGGATTTTATTTTTTAGCTTGCATGCATTTTATACTCAATCCTCAGCTTGTCCGCGATCAGGGCAATAAACTCGGAATTCGTCGGCTTTCCTTTTCCTGCACTCACCGTATAGCCAAACATATCCTCGATGACTTCGATCTTGCCTCTTCCCCATGCCACTTCAATCGCATGACGGATGGCACGCTCCACACTGCTGGACGTCGTCTTGTATTTTTTCGCTATACTTGGATACAACAGCTTCGTTATATAATTGAGCATATTCATATCATTGACTGCCATCATGATGCCCTCACGTATGTACTGATATCCTTTGATATGCGCCGGAATACCGATCTCACGGATGATCTCCGTTACGTCGTTCTCCATCGTATGCATACCATAGTCATACTCATTGTTGGCTGGCAGTTTGGTATCCTCATCTTCGCATCCTTCCATCGGCTCCCCAACCTTTGCAAAGTCTGCAATCTGTATAATTCGTTTTGCCAGTACCTTCGGATTACAAGGTTTCATCATATAATAATCAGCACCCAGATTGAATGCCATATTGATGATCCGGCTCGAACCCACCGTCGACAAGAAAATAATCTTCAAATCCACCAGTGACTGGTTCTCCCGCAGCTGCTCTAATACCTCCAGACCGTCTACGTTGGTAATGAAAACATCCATCAGCAACACATCCG
>OIDS01000906.1_pt1 | contig 11438 bp, 10 predicted proteins | sample 1581491 | NCBI WGS metagenome assembly OIDS01 (sample SAMEA3882553, study PRJEB24775) | human gut metagenome | biome: human-associated habitat; feature: intestine environment; material: feces | place: Netherlands | collected 2009/2010
AACTATCTTTAGAATACCAATGACTTTTTTGAATATTCTTAGAAGGAACACCAAAATCTATTTCTGTGGTAATGCCTAATGGGTTATTGGTGGCATTGATTACTAGCTTCCCTTTATTGGATACAATTTGATGACGTTGGTGGGCAATAGTATTATAATTACCACCAATCAAATCGTCAATACCGTTAAATAATAATTCCATAATGGTATCTTCGATTTCCGGCGTAGTATCTCCAATAGCATTGGCGAGCATCATCTTCTCTCGGAGGATTTTGCGGCTCATTACAACTTCATGCTTAAATGTAGGTAAACCACCCATTTTCAAGCTGAGACCATCAGTTGATTTGGTTGCACCGTCACTGTCAATATCCACATAAGTTGCCATAGTGTATGGGCGGATAGTTGCCTCAATCTGCTCATACGTAGGATTGATTGGAATATTAGGATTCAAAGGGAAACCCATCTGTGAGAACGTTCTGTCTGCATTGTATTTTTCGGCAAACATATCGTTGATGTATTTAGTCAACGCACTACCTTGTTTATCGCTTACGTATCCCATTGAAGCAAGTCCTTTTGCTACAATGTCGTAGAATTGTTTGTCTCTTGTGTACATTATATCCTCCTTTCTTTAGGCTTCTCTTACAAATTCAATCATTGGGAGATTAGACTCCATGGCTGTAGGAATACTTGCTCCTACTACTCTGTCTGCATAAATTCTTCCTGCTCTCACTACGGCACAAGTAGCTAAAGTGCAACCTTCGGGAATGCAAACATCTTCAAAAATCAATCCGTTTACAGTGTTTGTAATATCGGTCCATTTGGAAGCATTGAAAGATTCAGGAGATTCAATTTTTGTTTTGTTCTTATATATTTTACCTCCATTCTCTACGATATCACCTACTTCATAAGTTTTTTGTTCATACGCCGGTCCAGCCAGCACCACTACCGTTTTACCTGCTCCCATAAATTGTACCGGTGTACCTGCACCAATAACTGTACCTGCCGGGTATTTGGTGTGATTTATCATGCCACCTCCCTGATACAGTTCTCTTACTCTGCTCCACACAGGAAAATGGCCTCCGAACTCTGCACTTCCTTGTGCTATGGTATTAAAAGTACCTTTTTGTAAGTTCATACTTGTTTTGTTTTAATTTGTGTTTGCGTTAATACTCTCTCAGTCTTGCTGCTCGTTTTTTGGTAATTTCCCTTGGCTTTGCATACGGGCTTTGAACGCTTCTCGTTTCACTTTGGCAGCTTCTTTATCTGCTGTTCCTCCATTACCGCCACTGCCTTCCCCTCCGTAAGGAGACGCTCCGTTACCAAAATACGACTTCAGTTTTTCCTCATAAACATTCTTAACAGCATTCATGAATGCAGTATCATCCATGCCTTCTTTCAATTCTGTCATTTGAACAGCGTCATTCCATAAGGCAGTGTTCTGTACTTTCAGTTCCTTTGCTTTCCCTTTAACAGCACTACGTATTTGATCCATGGAACGTTTCTGTTGTTCTCCTTTCAATTGAGCTCTGAGTTCTTCAACGCTTTTTTTCAATTCGTCCAACGCTCCATCTTGTTGTTGCGATGATTGTTGAGTCTGTGGCTTGTAATTTTTAACAAATTCGCTTTGTTCATGCCGCATTTGTCCACCCATGGATTTTAGGATTTTCACATGTGTGTTCACGTAATCATCTGTCACAATTGCATCATCCGTAATACCGGGAAGAATCGCTTCAAGATATGTGTCAAGTGTCCTTACAGATAATCCGGTGTCTCCGTACATCTGCGTGTTAGCATCAGGTTCTCCGATACTTGGCTTAAATTTGGATAAAAGGGTCTCTTTGTCCATAATGTTCGTGTCTTATTTTGTGTTTATGTTGAAAAAAATAGAGCCATATCAAAGTGGGGTTTCCACCTCGATACAGCTCTATCGGCTTTATATCTTAATCTATTATGTCGTTGCGGAAGGTGGAATCGAACCACCGACCTCTTGGTTATGAGCCAAATGAGCTACCAACTGCTCTATTCCGCGATATTATTTTATTCTCCGTTCCCTGTTGCATTGATGTCAATATAGTGTTTGCATCTCCTACATTTTACCCGAAGCATAACAATTCCTTTAAGGTAACGTATTTCGCCTATCTTTTGACCACATACAGGGCAGATTGCCATAATTCCCTTGATCTCTGTCTCATCAAAATTTATTTCTGTATGAATCTTTATCATAGGCTTTCTTTTCTGCAAAGATAAATGTTATAATCTGATTTGCAAATAAAAATAGGATATATTTTCTTTATTTTAATGGAGTATATATGTATATTTGCATAAACAATTGTAGATACAAGCCAAAGAGCTGTGTTACCCATACTGATTGTATGGATGCACAGCTCTTTTCTATTGAATATGGATATAATAGATTGCAAGTTAAAAACAAAGTACGGTCAGGATGTGCTTGATTCTAATTATATACTTTCCCTTCGTGAAGTGGACAGGAAGAACCCAAACAGGTTGAAGATTATCGCACAAGCAGGGGGACAAGAAAAGCTATTGTCCACTAATGCTGATATATGCATATATGGTGGGCAGCGCGGTGGAGGGAAAAGCTATGCACTACTTATGGAAGCGTTGAAGGATGTAAAAAATCCTAATCTTCGGTCTATCGTGATGCGTCATGAATTGAATGACCTTTCAGATATAATCGAAACATCATATCAGATTTATACACCATACGGCAAATACAACAAATCTAAGAATGATATGACTTGGAATTTTGACCGTGGAGGGTTTTTGGAGTTTTCTTATCATGCCGACAGCGTAGAGGACTTTAAGACACGTTTCCAAGGACATCAATACTCGTATATTGGCGTAGACGAAATAACACACATGGACTATCCGAATACATGATAACATGTAACCGTAATGCTTTTGGTTTGATAAATCGTTTTATTGGTACTTGTAATCCTGACCCTGATTCGTGGGTCGCTCGTTTTATCGATTGGTGGATAGGAGAGGATGGTTATCCAATTCCCGAGCGTGATGGCATTATCCGTTATTGCTTTATGGACGGAGAAGATGTTTCATCTATATATTGGGGAGATACACGTGAAGAGGTATATAAGCAATGTAAACACATTATTGAAAAATACTATCGAAAGGAATACGAACAATACGGTTCTCCTGAAGAATTGTTCATCAAGTCTGTAGCGTTTATTGAAGGTAAACTATCAGATAATGTCCAGCTTCTTCGTTCCGATCCGACTTATCTAGCCAATCTTGCAAATCAAAGCGAGGAACAACGTGCAAGGGATTTAGATGGCAACTGGAAATACCGCTCAATAGGTGATGATATGATAAAGCTACAGCACATGGAAAATTTTTATAAGAATGCTTATTGTCCCGGAGATGGTGTACGCCGGGTATCATGTGACGTGGCTTTTGATGGTGGAGATGCTATGGTCATGTGGTTATGGATAGGCAATCATATTCAAGACTTGTATGTATGCCGGTTTAACTCAAAAGGCGCAGTTAACGCTGTAAAGACAAAACTCAATGAATGGCATGTGCGTGAAGAGAACTTTACTTATGACCTTAATGGGTTGGGACAGGCTTTTAAAGGTTTCTTCCCTAAATCTGTGCCTTTTAATAACAGGGAATCTGTAGCGGATGAATACAAGTATATTTATGCTAATATGAAATCACAGGCGGCTTATATGTTCGCACAGGCTGTGATAAACTGCGACATTTCTATTTCAGAAGATTTATTAAAGAGGAAAATAAGCACACGTTCATTCACGGATACTCCTCTTACATTGGTGCTAAATAAAGAAAGGAAGGCTATACGCCAGAATGTGACGGAGGCCGACAAAGGTTTTTCTCTTATAAAGAAAACGGAAATGAAAGCATTGGTCGGTCATTCGCCTGACTTTATCGAGGCTCTTTTGATGAGGTTTGTATTTGATATTAAACAGAAACATCATACGAAGCCTAGAAGATTGCCGAGATATGTCAATCCTTTAAGGAGATTTGTAAAACAATAAACACAAGATAAACATGAGAACAAGAGACATTAAATCAAAGCGACCATTTCGAAGGATACGCCCGGATGGTTACATATCACATGGTAGATTTTCTTCTTTGGAAAATGCGGAAATGCCTTCTGATGTGATTAATTTTGATATCGTAACACAAGCGGACTTTCTTCGTGAATTTTATCCTACGGGACATGCAATCAATGACCCTACTATCTATCCAGATATTTGGAGGGAGGAAGATATTCCTGTATTGGATGAATCTGGGAATGATACAGGGAAAACCACACGTAGGTTATATAAAGAATTAGTTCCTCGTTATGCTTTTGCCTTTCAACAGATAATTACTGTTAAACATCTTGTACATCTGTGTGGGAATGATGTGCAATTTGAGCTTAATTCCACTAAGACAACCGAAAAAGAGAATGAGGATTTTGCCATTTATCGTACAGGATGGCTTAAAAAGGATATGGAGATAGCTTTTTATGAATCAGCCAAATCAGTGAAAGTTACCGGAGACAGTGCCTTTGTCGGTTATCTGAGAGATGGAGAGTATTATTGGAAAACATTGTCTTATCTTAATGGTGATACATTATACCCACACTACGATTCGGTTACAGGGAAAATAAATCTGTTTGCACGTGCTTTCAGAGATTATAATGAAAATGGAGATATATTGACTGAATGGTTGGAAGTATGGGATGATACATATTTATATAGATACAGGCAAGGGAGCGAAGGGAATAAGACGCTTAAAGAAAGATTGTTAGGTATATTTGGTATTAACGGATATATATTGATATCTAAAAAGCCACACGGATTCCCATTTATTCCTGTGGCATATAAACGTGATGATAATGGTGCTTGCTGGTCTATGTCACAAGATACAATAGACGGTTATGAAATGTCATTTTCCCAAATGGCACACAATAATCAGGCTTATGGTGAACCCATTCTTGTATTCCAAGGAGAGGGGGATAACTTGGATGCATTGAAAGATGTGAATGGTACAATTAAATCGCTCTCTATGACAGCTGAAGATAAAGCCTCATACCTGCAAGCACAATCCGCATCAGACAGCTATATGAAACAACTTGATACACAATATAAGATGATATTCTCACAGTCATTCATTGTTGATCCTCCCGAATTGAAATCAGGTGATTTGCCTGCGGCAGCTTTGAAGATTTTATATTCTCCTGCTTATGAGAAGGCTATGAATGATTGTTTGGAATATCAATCTTTTCTTAATGATATGGTGAAAATATTTTCCTATGGTTATGGAGTGGAGATGAAAAAGACTATAGATTTCACTAATCTTAGCATGAAATGGTGGCTGGAACCCTATGTTCATGTAAACTCTTCTACTGTGATTGCCGATCTTGCATCTGCCGTGGTAAATGGTTTCATTTCTCGTCAGACTGCATCGGAGAGAATAGAAACACTTTATGCTACCAATGCGGAGTGGGACAGAATATTACGTGAAAAGAAAGAGGAAGGAGAAAGAGAATTACTGAATCAGATAAAATTGCAAGAGGCAAAGACTAAAAACGCATCAAATAGTAATAGTTCATCATCACGAACAACAAAAAAAGAATAAGCCATGTTGAAATATTCCACAAGATTCAAAGGGGAGAACAAACGCCTTTTTATTACCGCCCAGCACAGAGCCGTTGCCGATCTTATGATTATGGGTTGGACTCCCAATGACGCTTATATTGCAGTGGGTTTGTATAATGCCGCTTTTTCTGATGAATACAACAATACCCAAATCATGCAGATTACAGAGGACAAGCGTTTTTTAGAATATATGCAAAAGAAGGAGCGTGCCATTGCCCGTGGTTATAAAAAATCCGTTCCTGCAAGTATCGGGACAGACGAGGAAGAGAAAGCTAAAACATCGAGTTTTCGTTCCAAAGACGAGGTGATAGATGCTTTAGTTGAAACTGTTGGAGATTTAAGAGGTAAAGAAAAAGCGGATGTACTTATGAAGATTGCAGATTTACAGCAGATGAAGAAAGAGGAAGTTATTGAAGAAGACAACACAGTGCACTTCTATTTACCTATTTCTTGTAAAATATGTGAGCTATATTTAAAAGCTAAAAAGAGGAAACCCAAACAGGAAGAGATTAATGATGATTCAGAGGTAGGATAAAAAGCGGAGAAAAACTCCGCTTTAATTATATTGCAAGTCATTTCTTGTCTGACTTAAAATCCTCCATTCTATAATATTGCGATGGAAACACGCTTAAGCTGCTCCCCAAGCTCAGATAAGGCGATTGAAAACGTTTTCAATTCATCCGGGGTAAAATCGGCAGGCTTACCGTTTACAATATTGCCATTTATACGTTGATACAACCATTGGCGAGACTTCCCGAAATAATGCTCTGCAATATATGACATAGAAGCGAATCCAAGTATATGGTCTAGTTTTTGTTTACGGTCAACAATCTTTGAGATTTTTTTAGCTTCATCTATAGCCTCTTTCGCGCCTTCCTTATACGCCTGTGCGAACTCTTTTCTTTCCGCTGGAGACAATGATGCGAGGAAGGCTTTAAATCGCTTGTCATATTCTGCCTTTTGTTCTTTGGTTTCCAATAAGACAAAATCAGCTTTCCATTTCTTAAGTTCTAATCTTACGTCCATGGTAATTTTGTTTTTAGTTATCTTGGAAAAGGTAGCTCCACCTATGGAGAGCTACCACTTTCTTTCAGCTTGTTTTTGGCGTCAATTAAGTCATCTAACGCGTCATTGACGCTTCCTTCAAACTCCTCGTCTGAAATCCAGTCGGTCTCCCGAATGTCATCCCAGTAGAGAGAAAAGAAGCTAAGGTCTTTTCCCGCAGCTTCAATCCGAGCCTTTAGCTCTTCTTCGTCATCATACATTGTGCACTCTGTCTTATGACAGTGCAAATATAATAACCTTTTGGTAATTACGCAAGGGAAAAAGGAGTTATTTTTGAGAGGCAGATGTCTTTTTAACATTATTATTCTATCCGGTAAAAAGTTCCCTTCAGTACCTTGCTTAATCCATCAACATCTATTTCCGTCTCAATCTTCTCGCACAAATACTGCTTGTTGCCTATAAGAAACACCTTATTCACATCTGGCAGCTTATTGGCTTGGAACTGGATTGTGTAAGGGATATTGGAGTGAAACAGACTGAGTGTCGACAACCGATGTCCGACACTGTCCGGACAAACATCGTTCAAGCTTAGGGAATACGGAAGGAAGTCCGTGAGCTGTGCTCCGGTCTTCTGCTGGTAGTCCGTAAAAGGATAGGCATAATCATAGGCATGTGTCTGACCGCTGTAAGTTACGTTCTGCCGGTTGAACTTACCGGTATTGACAGCCACTTCCATGTGCCCGTTTTTTTCCTGCTTCTCCTTCAGCTCCACGTCACCGTTTATGGCTTCCTGGACATTGAAGCGCTCCTGCTTGGCAACAGTAGCCTGGTAGCCCACCGCGGGTATGTTCAATACCATGGAGGTGTACGGACGGGACAAATCGTAATCAGCTACAGAGCCATACACACCGACATTGAACTGAATAATTTTAGCCGGGACGATTCCGAGTGAGGTCTCTACATCGGACGATTCCGGGTCACGGATTAAATCCGCATACAAATTGACTTCACGCAGCGTATTCTTATCATTTTCATTGTAGTTGATATAATACCGTTTACCAACAATAAAGATTGTACTTTTCTTGTCACCGTCACCCATTCCGTTGTATGCGGTCAGCATTGCATCGTAAGAATCATATTCTTGTTTGTATGCAGCCTCTATGATGTCCCTTTCAATTCGCAGATAGCCGTCATCCGTATGGGAAGGCAGATTGTAGCCCACATTGCCAGTGCTCAAGTCTTTCTCATTCTTTTCATCTTCAATATCCACAGTGAACTCCCGTAGCAGGGAGGATGCAGGAATTATCTCCTTTCCGGATTCTGTAAAATAATCGTTAAGCCCTACGAGGCTCACTACTTTGGTGCGTTCGTTGACCACTGTAACCGCACAAAGGAATTTCTCCAGTTCATCAAAGAATTCGGAAACAGTCCAGTGCGGCAATGCGGCGGCCACCCGGTTGCTGCTTACCGCGCTGCATACATAAACGTTCCGCAAGAAATTGTTATCAAAGAAGGAGGTATCGAACCTATAGCCAAAATGCCCCACTATTCTCTTGATGACTGTCAAAAGGTATGGTTGTACACATCGACGGCCATAATAGGGGCAAAGGGTAAAATTGTTCGTGCCGAACTCATAGATTGCATCGTTCTGAAGGTTCTCCCATTTGGCTTCTTGATAGAACACCGGCAACCATACAGCTTCAATGTCGTCCACCGAACCGTAGTAGTTCACCATATTGGCAGGTGGCTGGAAACGGTTCTGATTGTTGTTCGGCCAACTGATTGTACCTAAATCAAGTTCGTCAATATACAGATCATCATTCGTCAGCAGATTAAATTCCGCATTACCCGATACGAGCTGTACCTTAACCAGTGCATCTTCTACTGAGAGTAAAACCGCACTGCCGTAAAGCAGGCATCTGGCGTCAACGATGAGTGTGGCCGGAAGGATAGTCTTTTTTTTCGTCACATCCAGTCTGTTCACGTGCTTGAATATGGCATGATTGGCAGGCATGGGGAGTTCTATGTCCAAGGAGTAATTGGAACTGCGGGTGAAATACGGATTCTCGGAGGTGAACGTAATGTTGAACCCTTCAGGAAGGGCGGCCAATTGCCCGTCAATGTATAATTCTGTCATTGCTTGTTGCGTGATTTATTGTTGTTCAACTTCTGATATTCTTTTTGTGCCTGGTTGATACCCCGTTTGCCGGTAACATAAGTTTCCGCTACCAAAGGGGCATCCAGCCTGTTTTTAAGCTTCCGCAATACGCGGGTACATTCTATCAGCATCGCCACCATAGCCGGGTCATTGGTCGTCGTTGTGGCGCTGGCAGCAGGTGCTTTGGCTGGTACGGTACGTGTACTCTTTCCGGAACCTGCTACAGCCGCTATGTCTTCAGCTGTCAGATTACCAACATTACCGCTACGCTGTGCCACGTCAATGGCGTCGAATATCGGTCGCAGATTCGGGTTGGCCACAGCAAAACGGTTGGCGACGAATTCGTTGGAATGCACGATACCTTGCGGCTGGTCCCAGTTACCGGGACTGGTATAACCACCAGTGTAGAAATTGCCGACCATCCCTTTTACTACAGCAAAAGCCGTTTTGATGGCAGCTACTTGGGCAGCTGCTTTAGCGGCACCGATAAAGGAAAATGGAGCTGTTGCCGCCAAATTTTTTGCGGTGATTTCCAGTATGGAGATTTCAATAACACGTTCCAAAGCATCCAGTGCCATCATAATGGTTTCACGTAAGAAATTCTTCAGCGAAAGTTCGCCAGTGGCAATCATTTCACCAATCGTTTCTCCGAAGTCGGAAGCGATATCCGTCACCAGAGAGGCATATTTCTCTTTCTCGGCATCGGTCTGGGCTTCGGCCTGCTCCTTCTGTATCTCCGTACGTTGTTCCTCAGTCAGTTGGTAGTTGTGAAGCAAATCATTCCAATACCGTTTCCGAATCTCGTTCACCTCCTGGGAGAAATCCTCCTCGGAAGTCAGGTTCCTATAATGATAGGAAGCTGCTTCTTCCAATTCGATACGGAGTTGTTTCTGACGAACTGAAAGGCGTTCTTTGGCAATCTTGTCTGATGCTTTCTGACGCTCCTTTTCTGTCTTTTCATCCTGTTTTTTACATTCTTCATTGAACTTGATTTGTGCCTCCAGCATCTTTACCTGCAACTTCTCACGTTCATGCGGCTCCAGCCCCATTATCGCCAATTTCTCATCCAAAGTCTTTTTCTCCAAATCTATCTGAAGGGCAGTATATCCCTCGTTAGTCTGGATTTCTCCCTCAAGATAAAGCTTCTGGAGATGGGTGAGCTGTTGCATGTGGTTAGTCTCTATATCCTCCAATTCCTTGCTGACACGTTTTTTCCGCTCTTCTTCAGATTCAGAACCTCCACCACTGCCACCGTTTCCGGTAATTGTTGGAGAATCTGGAGTAATAGTCTTGTATTTATCGTTGATGGCAAGCAACTGGGAGGTATAATCCTGCATCATCTGTTCGTAATACCGAACGTTATCGTCAAGACGTTTTTTCTGGGTAGCCCATACGCGGTATGCAGTGGGTGATATCCCGTTGACTGTTGCAAGTTCCTCAACGGACTTGTCCATATTGATGGGGTCATTTATCTCCCATTCGAGATTTTTAAATTTCATGGCATCGGAACCGTTCTCCTGAATCCATTCTGACCTTTGTGCCAGGGCTTCTTGTAATTTGGCATTGGCCGCTTGCTGTTTGGCTGTGAGCAACAGCTTTTCTACATAACCGTCCAGCGCTTGCGTGTTGTTGTTGATAAGCACCCCCTCTTCCGTCAATGAAGCATGATATTCCGGAACAATGGACTGAATATCTTCTAATGCAGCCTTCCGTTTTTCATATGGTTCTTTAGAATCCTCAAGTACTTTCCGTAAAGCATCCAGCTTATTTTTTTCTTCGCTAATGCTTTTTTCAGCCTCTCTATTCATAACCACCAGTTCCTTTTGCCTACGTGCTGCAGCAGAAGTACGCTGAGCGTAGATATACAGTCCTGTTGCTGCGGCTGCAACGGTTGTGGCAATAGCACCAAAAGGATTTAATCCTAATACCGCCCATGCTGCCCGTGCCGCTTTAGTTGCGGCAGAGAAGCGGAAGGTTAAAGTCTCCAGCGCTGCTCGGAAAAGTAGTGTACTTGCTGCCACTGTCCGGGTTACGATATTATGAGAGCGCATCTGTAATATCAACCTGCCTATTGCCTTGTAATCTCCTGCCAATGCGTCGTTCAAAGCAGTGGTGGCTACCCGATAAGCTGTTTGGATGGCAATTCCTGCTCGTAAGACTAAGTTGTAAGTAGTATGATAAAGGGATATGAGCTTTAATGTGGTATAATAAGCTGCCAAAGGAACCGTTAGTGTTATTACTGTTGTGCCCCATTTTTTGCACCAGTCAATCAATCCCGGCAAATATTTGAGCACATTGGTCAGCATATTCGTACTCACCGTCAGAGCCGGATTCAACTTCTCGCCAAGGTCAATGGCTGCCAGCTTCATCTTATTACGTGCCTGCTCCAGTTTGGCCTGTGCAGTATCACTGTTTATGGCCGCCTGCTCATACGCCACATTGGTACCGGTGACGGCAGCGGTGAAGTCTTTCACCATCTCTGTGTTCTGAAGGATTACGGATGCGGTATTGTAGCCTTCCTCCCCGAACATTTTCTTGATGGCGCCTGCGTCCATGTTCTTGTTCTTCAGATTCTCCAGTGCCTTATCCAACCCGACGATTTTGGGGTTGGTCTCGTCTGCTCCGGTCTG
>OIDS01000924.1_pt1 | contig 11211 bp, 4 predicted proteins | sample 1581491 | NCBI WGS metagenome assembly OIDS01 (sample SAMEA3882553, study PRJEB24775) | human gut metagenome | biome: human-associated habitat; feature: intestine environment; material: feces | place: Netherlands | collected 2009/2010
ATTACATCCATAAGCAAAAGGACGCATGAAAAAACTTTCGTTTTTTCACACGCCCATTATTATTATCAGACTGTTCCTCATTTATCTGGTATTTAGTACACGCCGCCAACATAGCCATCATAAAAAATATAGCACTTAATACCGCCTTTTTCCTCATAATAAGCCACCCCCAGACCATTCAGACTTTAGTCACTTAATTAACTTGTTATCATTATATATCATAGTCCTTACATATAGCTTACACATTCGTTTAACCGCTCAATTAATTTATTCCCCAACCTTTAAAGTATCCATCCGCCAATGCCAGACATAATATTTCCACGCTTTTCTTTTTCACTCTTTCGTTCGTGAAATACAATATATAGTACCATATTCCTATATTAACTAATATTTGTACCACTATGATATATATGTCAAACAAAAAATATCCTCTGGCAGATAACTTTATAAAATAAAGTCCAATCCACCAGAGGATACTTATATAGCATATAATATATTTACTTTTATCGGTTTTTGTCTTCTAACTCAATCTCTTCAAGTTCAATTTCTTCTGACACATTTTCTGATGATGTATCTTCTGTATCTGATATACCAGAGTTATTCAGAATATCCTCTGCATCAGCATCATAATTCTTATCAGATAAATCATTTTCATCCGCGCTATAAGAATTATCTTCATAATCAGCATTATTATCTTCAGCATAGTCAGTACTGTCATCTTCGCTATTGTAGCTATCCTTTACATCACCTGCATGTAAAGTCCTTGATGAACCATCCTTAATATTAATCAGCTCATCATATTCGTCAGAATCATCATAATCATCCATAGCCTTTACAAATGCTTTCTTGCTTACTTTAAGCTTGCGTGAGAGCATTTCGACCATAACTGCAAGGATTATGATAACTATAGCAAGAGCAGCAATAATAATCATAAATATAAGATTTATGCCTTTAAATAAGCTAAAAGAACCTGTACTGCTGTTATTCTTCCTGTCTATTATATTAAATACCGGCTCATCCGCTGTATTATAACCTGCGTAACCCTGTATAGTTCCATCATTGGTATTATATCTGAACCATCCTGTTCCGCCTGTTGAGCTCACACCATAAAAGAGTGCATAGTTGCCAGTCTTATCAAGAAGCACTTCCACTTCCCTGCCGTCTATATCTATCTTTCCAAGCTCATATCCATCCGGAAGCTCCATAGAAGCTGCATCTATAGGAAGTATGCAGTATGATAATTCCGGCTGTGATACTTCTATGTACTTTGAAAATGACTGGTTAACGGAGTCATACACATAAAAGCCGCTCTCTCCTGTGCCATCCACACTTTCAAGATATACTAATAACAGGTCTGTATTAGTTCCCATTCCTACTGCAATCTTAACACCATTGTAGTCTGAATCCGCCTGTACATATCCGTCTGGAAGAGGATATTCATCAAAGGATGATATTATCTTATATTCCCTGCCGCCTACATCAACATTTGGCTCCTGAATATCACTTGTATCCGGTCCATCTGTACCAGACTGGCTGTTATCCGGCTGGCCGCTGTCAGTCGCCTTTGTCGTATCATCCGGTGTTTTAACATCATCGCCCTTTGTTGTCTTTATTGTATATGTTCTCTTGCTTCCGTCCTCTGCCGTAACTGTAATGGTTGTTGTATTAAGTCCCGGGTCCATACGTGTTCCTGATACTTTAACTGTTGCCTTTGAGTCATTGGCTATGGCACTTACTGTAAGCTTGTCACAGTCACTTCCCACCGATGTAGTATATGTGGTAACACTTGGTGAAAATGCTGGCGAAAGCACTCCCGGACTTATCTCTAACGAACTTAAAGTGTCGTCAGATGAATAGCTTGCCGGTGCTGATACGCTTACACTTCCTGATGAGGCTGCCACATTCATACTATCCTCAGTCTCTGAGCCTATCTGCGCTGTTGACCTTGCAACTGATATTGTTGAAGTACCCGGCTTTACAGCCTTAAATGTAACTTTAAATGTAGTACTTTCCGTTGATACAATTCTTATCGTTCCATTGCCACCTGCGTCATATCCTGACTGTGCAGTAATTATAGATGCATCATAATTAACATAAAAATCGCACAGCATAATATTAGAACCGCTTACTGTTATTGTGATTGTAACTGTATCACCGACCTCACAGCTTCCTGAACTTACAGATATTCTTGCTGTTTCTGCCGCTGATACATCTTTTTTATCAAATGTAGCTGTCATCATCATAAACATAACGACAAATGATAGAACACATAATGTAACTTTTCTGATTGATTTCATTATATTCTCCATTTACTGCTGTATATACTTTATATCCAGAATATGTCTTTTTATGTATAACATATCCATACTTGTAACATCGCTGTCCTTGTTAGTATCTGCTGCTAAAAGGTAAGCACCTGACAATGTCTTAATGTAAAGAATATGTCTTTTTATATATAACATATCCATACTTGTTATTCTTCCATCACCATTTACATCGCCATATATAACAACATCATACTGGGCATATATACTTCCGTCCTTCTTATATATAACAAGCTTATTGCCTGTTGCCACTGTGTCATCTGCAGCACACTCACTGCCAGAGCTGTTAAGAAGCTTTCCGTAGCAGCCATTAGTGTAAGTAATTCCGTTAAGTATACTCTCAACACTGCTTCCAACTCCGACTCCCGTAACTATGCCATTATCATTATCGACATTAAGGTTACTGCTAAAGCCATCACTCTCGCCAGAGCTGTTATTATTGTTATTATTTCCATTATCCGGCTTTACAGGCTCAGGATTTTCAGCTTTCTTTCTTACAACACTGATAGTATAAGTCCTTGTTGTGCCGTCCTCCGCTGTGACTACTATGTTGATGGTATTATCACCAACTGATAACTCATGGCTTCCTCTTCCGCTTACACTTGCATTAGTATCTGCTGCCGATGCTGATACATCTATGCCTGTAACATCATTGTCAACTATAAGACTGTAGTCTGTAGTATCCGCCGCAAATGTCGGTGTAAGTGAATATCCGTCAACTGACAGACCTCTTAACCAGTTATTAGAGCTCTTATTGCCATCCGGTATAACACATCTTGACGATGGCATATTGTCATATACCGGTATTGTAAACTTAAATGTAGTGTTATTAAGTGTACTTGTGCTGTATGCCTTCTTTGCCCTTGTCGCCTCTGAACGTGGTGCAAGTACATTGGTCATATACTGGTGTGAAAAGTTCTTTATATCAAACTTCTCATAATATATAGTATCCTGACCTCTGTTGATATACCACTTTCCAAGGTTGATGGCACCGCCTACAACCGCTCTGTATCTTGTATTCCATGGGCGCATATTAGTGTCATCTGTCTTCATAGCATACTTAAGGCCATTCTGCACCGCTGAAAGTCCGCCGCTTGCATACGCATTCTGGCTGTAATAGTTATAGTAGCCCTTATAGCCGCTTACATTTCCAGATATCTCATTACCTGCGCCATTAGCACCCTGTTCCTGTATAATTCTTGTTGCAAGATGATAAGGACTGACCTTTGACACCTCACCTGCATACATAAGAAGTGATGCATAATCATAGCCATCTAAGTCGTGGCTTGAGTTTTCCATAAATGTTCCACTTATGATATTACGCACACCCTCTGTATTATGTACAGAAGAGTCATACGAAAGGCTTTCAAACATAAATATATATGTATCATTAAGGAAGTTACGTGGGTCAAGCGCATACTTTATAAGTCCTTCTGATGCCTGGACCCATCCGCCACTATCTAATATTGTGTACTCTCCTGTTTCCCAGTTATAGCAGCCTGCAGCTGTCGACTTCCATGAAGCATCCGCTGAACTGTATATAAGGCTTCGTCCTATAACATTCTGCGCATTTACCATAGTATCCCAGTCCCTGCCGTTATGGTCTGCCACAAACACCCACAGAGGATACTGTTCGTGAAGCTGTCTTAAGCTCTCCCTGTAGGACGTTGGGAAATTCTGTACATTAAGATAATCCTCAAAGTTATTATCCGGCTTATAGTCAGACTTCTTATCCTTAGTTGTGTACTGTGAAGTTATATATCCTCTTGTGTATTCCCCATCAAGATAGAACCCGATACTGTACCACGTATAGGTTGAACTTGTGCTTACTTCCTCGTATATATCAAACTTAAAGCCTCCGTTGACCTTAGTTACGATACTGCCGTTAACCGGCTTGGTTCTTATTCTTAAGTCCGTGACATCATAATTGACATAACCTGTCGCTATGATACTGTCCTCGGCTTTAACCTGTAAAACCCCTGTATAACCATACTGCGTACATATAAGCACTATTACCATAAGTACAACAGCCGTTATCTTTTTTACAATACATCTGTAGTTTTCTTTCATCTAATCACCCAGTTCCTTATGTGACATTATTCAAGTCTGATGCAGCATCCTGTTGTCTTAGTTACTCATTAATTCTTTCCAAACTCTGACAGCTTAAGACCCTCATTACGTTCAAGTACCATATTGACAGACCAGCTGTTAGCAAATACAAGAAGTGGATTGCCCTTAAGGTCCTTAATCTTCTTCATATCTGATGTACCAACTATTCTGTTTACATCTATCTCCTGTGGATTTTCTATCCATCTGATATGCTCATATGGAAGCGGCTCAAGCTTTATATCTACATTATACTCGTTCTTAAGACGGTATTCCAGTACTTCAAACTGAAGAACACCAACAACACCTACGATTATTTCTTCCATACCTGTGTTGTACTCCTGGAATATCTGGATAGCACCTTCCTGCGCTATCTGGCTGATACCCTTTATGAACTGCTTACGCTTCATAGTATCCATCTGTCTTACTCTTGCAAAATGCTCTGGTGCAAATGTAGGAATACCGTCAAACATAAACTTCTTGTTAGATGAGCATATAGTATCACCGATTGAGAATATTCCCGGGTCAAATACACCGATAATATCGCCTGCATACGCCTCTTCAACGATATGTCTTTCCTGCGCCATCATCTGCTGTGGCTGTGAAAGTCTTATCTTCTTTCCACCCTGTACGTGGTTAGCCTCCATACCGGCAGTGAACTTTCCTGAACATATACGCATAAATGCAATTCTGTCCCTGTGCGCCTTATTCATATTAGCCTGTATCTTAAATACAAATGCTGAGAAATCTTCTTTAAATGGGTCGATAGGACCAGCTGAGGAATTACGTGGCAGTGGCGATGTAGTCATATCAAGGAAATGCTGTAAAAATGTTTCCACACCAAAGTTAGTAAGAGCTGAACCGAAGAATACCGGTGTGAGATCACCTGCCTGTACCTTTGCAAGGTCGAACTCTGCACTTGCACCGTCAAGAAGTTCAACATCCTCATCTAACTTAGAAAGATAAGCATCGCCTATCTCTGCCTTAAGTTCAGGGTCATCAAGTGCAATATTCTTAGTTGCAACTTCCTTCTGTCCGTTCATCGCAGCCTTAAAAAGTGACACTTCTCTCTGCTTTCTGTCATATACGCCCTTGAATTCCTTACCACAGCCTATAGGCCAGTTGATAGGGCATGTTGCTATTCCAAGGACATTTTCTATCTCATCAAGAAGCTCAAAAGGGTCGTTAGCCTCTCTATCCATCTTATTAATAAATGTAAATATAGGGATATGTCGCATAACACATACCTTAAAAAGCTTGATTGTCTGCTTCTCAACACCCTTTGAGGCATCTATTACCATGACGGCTGAATCTGCTGCCATAAGTGTTCTGTAAGTATCCTCTGAGAAGTCCTCATGTCCCGGTGTATCAAGGATATTGATACAGTATCCGTCATAGTTAAACTGGAGTACTGAGGAAGTAACCGAGATACCTCTCTCCTTTTCTATCTCCATCCAGTCTGAAACCGCATGCTTTGCTGTTTTCTTACCCTTTACAGAACCGGCTAAGTTGATAGCTCCTCCGTATAACAGGAACTTTTCTGTAAGAGTTGTCTTACCAGCATCCGGATGCGATATGATTGCAAATGTTCTTCTTTTCTTTATTTCACTTGTAATATCTGACATAATAATCCTCATTTCTGCGTAAGTTTAAAATCTATTTTTCACACTAATCTCCGTTCTTCTAGTTATAAACCTAGTATAACTAATTTAGTATATAGTATAAAGCTCATAAATTCAACCGTTCAGACATATATTTAAGAACCAACATTTATCTCTCTCCCCAGTGTAAATGAATATATAAGCTTTTCCTTAACCTCAAGACCTGTAAGCTGTGACAGGGCTTTAGCATAATAATCAAGCTGCACGCTGTATCTTTTTATAAGTTCCTTCTCTCCTGCTTCTCCCTTTCTTACACGGTCTGTCTTATAGTCGACTATAACTATCTTTCCATCTTCTATTATAAAAAGGTCTATTACACCCTGTACAAGCTGTCTGTCATACTCAAACACAAACGGCTGCTCACGCCTCATATTGCCGCTTATGGCAGCAGCTCTCACTCTTTTTCCTATAGGTGAACTTACAAATGTGTATATATCCTTTACATTGATATTATTTATCTGCACCTCACTCATACGCTCAGTTTCCAACATTCTGTGGATATCCGCCTGTACATCCTCAAAGCTTTCAACATTATTATAATCAAGACACTCCATAACTCTGTGGTACGCCGTTCCTCTTTCATTCGCCCTCAGAGTTTCTTCACTTCCTGATATGAACTTAGGAATAGTCGGAATAAAGCTGTCTGCACCTTCTTCCACATTTTCAGTATCAGCAGCCCTGCTCTTATCTTCATCACGCTCTGCCTCATCATAAGCAGCCTTTATATCATCATGCATAAATGCATCACCATCATAGTCAGCCTCCGCCTGCATCTGCTTTAATTCTGTTACTGTAACCTTAACCTTTCTGTCAGCATCAGGGTCTTTGATGTACGGTGGAAGCTCCTCTGTCTTTTGTCTGTCATATACCTGTGCCTTATCATCATTGTAAACATCTGTATCATTCAGGCTTTCTTTAATATTTTCTTTACTTTCGTTAATGCCTGCATCTTCATCTGCTGATACATTTTCAGACTGTGCCTCTTTACTTATGGCTTCATCTTCTTTGATAATATCCGCTGAACTTATAAGATTAAATTCAAATGTACCTTTATTATCCTCCTGCTTCATAAGTGCCACCGGCATAATCATATCAGAATATCTGTCTATATTTTCACAATCTGCATACGAATATACACCATTGACACAAAGCTCATCTGATATCATCTGCCATGAAGACATTTTTTTATCTATGCTGGTTACACCACCTACCATAATAAGCTTTTCCCTTGCTCTTGTCATTGCAACATATAGCACACGCTCTTCCTCTGATATTGAGTCCCTTAATATCTTTCTTGCTATTGCCCCTTTAATAAGTGTAGGTGTCTTGGTCTGTCTTGTGAGGTTGACATAATCTGTTCCTATTCCAAGCTCCCTGTCTATAACAAGCTTATTTCTTGCATCTGTTTTATTAATCTGCTTATTAAGTCCTGCCATAATAACTACCGGAAATTCAAGTCCCTTACTCTTATGGATACTCATAATTCTGACTGAGTCGCCATTGCCGCCCGTTCCTGATGAGTCCGTAAGTTCTATATCGTACTTCTGTAATCTTTCTATATATCTTAAGAAGTTAAACAGTCCGCTATAGCTTGTTCCCTCAAATGATGATGCCTTATCAAGCAGTACATCTATATTCGACTGTCTTTTCTTACCTGCCGGCATAGTTCCAACATAATCATAATATCCTGTATTGTATACAATATCCCACAGAAGGTCATATATTGTCATAAGTCTTGACTTTTCACGCCATACCTTAAGCTTATCAAGAAAAGCTTCACATTTATCAGAAAGTGCTGAAAGCTTTTCTGCATTTTCTTTTTTATCAGTATCTTTTATTTCAGTATCCTTTATAAGGCTCTGCATCTGCTTTACAAATAATCTGTCAGCACCTGCACTCTTCTTTCCATACACTCTCAAGTCAGCCAGCTCATCCTCTGTGAAACCGCCAAAGTATGATAACAGCACTGCCGCCATAGGAATGTCCTGCAGAGGATTATCTATACATGTAAGAAGGCTTATAAGAACCTTTATCTCCCTTAACTTGAAGTACTGCTGTGCCGTATCTGCCATAGCTGGAATATCCCTGTCTAGAAGTATATTTACTATTGTATCCGCCCAGCCGGAAAGTGTTCTTGTAAGAATTACTATGTCCTTGTACTGTATTCTCCTATAGTCGGATAAGTCTGTATCGAAAACATAATAAGGCTCATCCTTTGACATGAATTTTTTTATTCTTTCTGCCATATACATAGCTTCTGCTTCAATACTGCTGTTTTCATCATCTTCTGACGTATCTATAAGCACTGTTTCTGTGCTTTTCTCGTCCTCCCACCCAAAGTTTCTTTTATCAGTACACTCTGGATATTCAAAACCGCAGTTTAGCTGCTGATTGCTGTCATACTCTATGCCGCAGTAGTTCCTGTTCATAACCCTGTAGAACACATCATTAGTTGTATCAAGTACATTTTTCCTGCTTCTGAAGTTCTTCTGAAGCTCTATCTTACAGTCACTTATTACCCCTGTTTCCTTCTGTTCATCATAGCCGGAATAACTATAATACTTATTCATAAAAAGCTCAGGACACGCAAGTCTGAACTTATATATACTCTGCTTTACATCGCCAACCATATACATATTATCGGGAACATCACTTAATCTGTGCTTTGATACCGCCGTAAGTATCTCCTCCTGTAACTGGTTGGAGTCCTGATACTCATCAATGAGTATTTCATTGAAATATTCTGCAAGTTCATCTGCAACATTTGTATATTCTTTACTTCCATCCTGCTTTGTGACAAGAATATCAAGCGCATAATGCTCAATATCACTGAACTCGACTATTCCCCTGTCACGTTTTTCTTCTTCCATCCTGTCAGCAAAGTCCTTTGACAGCTTTACCATCATACTTATTGCTGGTGCATTGGAATGTACATCCTCCATAAGACTGTCAATATCCGCCGTAAATACTGTCTTAAGCAGTCCTGCTATGTATTTTTTATACTTGTCACGCTGGACTTTGACATATTCTTTTAAGTCATCCCTTGCATCCGGCATCCTTTTGGTACTTAAACGTGTGAATTCTGTCTTAATAACTCTTTCTGAGAGCTCATCAAAGTCTGCCGCATCTATAATCCTGCATATATTCATATAATCCGAATTGATTGCATCAAGATAGGATATCGGTCCGTCAACCCTGCCACAAAGCTCAATCATATACTCATATTTTCTCTTATAGTCACGCGCAGAACACTGTATACTTTCATACAGATTGACAAGTACCTTATTATTGCTGTTATCCATACCTGTGTATGTGTCAATAACCTGCTCATACCATTCATCAGGCCATGGATTACTTCTTGCAAGCACATATATCTTCTTTATTATCTCTTCGATATTGGCATCACTTCTGCCAGTTCCATATGCATCTATGAGTGCTAAGAACTGCTCATCACTTTCCTTATAATAATCCTCAAGCATATCCTGCATGACATCATTTTCAAGAAGTGTTATCTCGCCCTTGTCGGCAACGCGGAAACCCGGGTCAAGATTAATCTCTGAGAAATGATTTTTTAATATCCACAGACAAAAGCTGTCTATAGTTGTTATCTGTGCATTATTTATAAGTGCTATCTGCTTGATAAGGTTGCTGTTTTTCTCATCCTCATCGAGCATATCATCCAGCCTGTTTCTTACTCTTGCCTTCATCTCTGCTGCCGCTGCCTTTGTAAATGTAACAACAACAAGTCTGTCTATATCTGTTCCGTTTTCCTTAGTTATCTTATTCACTATTCTTTCTACAAGCACCGCTGTTTTACCTGAACCGGCAGCAGCCGATACAAGAATATCCCTGTCTTTTGTGTTCATAGCATCAAGCTGCTGCGATGTCCATGACTTTGCCATATATAACACTCCTTTTTATGACTCAATTTCCTCTTTAATCCTGCACCATATATCCTCTACGCTTAAGCTGTTAAGCCTTCTGAACTTAACTCCCGGCATATCCTCACTAAAACCACATACACTGTTATATGGACAGTAATTACAACTGCTGTCCTGACCTCGCTCATATGGATTGATATTGATACTTCCGTCCAGTATTTTGGTTGCTTTGACGACATTTTCCCTGTCAACGTACTCACCAAGCGCCATAAGCTCATCTGTTGTAAGCACTTTGCTCTTAGATGCATCTATGCTTCCCGACTTGCTCACTGTAACCGGAATATTAAGAGAAGTTCCCTCTGTTGAATCAAGCTTGCTTATAATATTTCTGTTAGAATTGACTACACCCTTCATACGCAGCTCTTTTCTTATAAGCTCCTCAATTTTATCATCATCGTCCTGCCTTGTTTCAACTATCGGATTGTCTATATTATAGTAAAGCAGTCCTGCCGGAACTATATTCTTGCCCTTATGTCTCTTTTTTTCAAAGCTTATAGCCTCTCTCATATAGGTAAATAACTGTATCTTAAGTCCATAGTATGTCTTTAGCAGGTCAAAGTCCGAGTGTCCCGTCTTATAATCGACAACCTTTACATATACATTTTCATCATCTTCACATATATCTATTCGGTCTATCTTTCCCTGCATAAAAAATGTGACATCGTGAGGTAAGTCCTCTATCTTAGTTAAGAAGCCTTTCTCAAATGTGTCAGGTATAAACAGTCCGTCTGCAAGCTGTTTTCCTATCGCCCACAGTGTCTTATCCGCCAGGTCCTCCATACGCTTTATAAGGAATTCGTTACGGCTCGTGCTCTTTAATATCGTGTTTCCATAGCTGTCCGCAATGGCATGTATACTCTCTGACACCATTTCCCTTCTTTCTTCGTCAGATAAAAGCACGAACGATTTCTTATTCTGTTTTATGTTCTTTGATACATCCTCTATAACCGCATGAAGTATCGTACCAAAGTCATTTACCGCAAACTTATACTCCTCACGCTCATCCAGCTTCAATCCATAGCGGCAGAAGTACGCATACTGGCATGCTGCATACTGCTCAAATGATGTGACACTTCCTGTAAGCTCTTTTCCATACAGGTCAAGCGCAACACCGTCTGCAAGTATCTTTGCAAGGTTCTCGTCACTCCACTCAAGCTCAGCCTTTGGAATTCGTATATA
>OIDS01000925.1_pt1 | contig 11192 bp, 8 predicted proteins | sample 1581491 | NCBI WGS metagenome assembly OIDS01 (sample SAMEA3882553, study PRJEB24775) | human gut metagenome | biome: human-associated habitat; feature: intestine environment; material: feces | place: Netherlands | collected 2009/2010
TCTCACATCTACAGTCTTTAGTATTGTTCTTTACGAAATACATTTTTACATCAGATTTACCTTTCTTTTTGAAATTAGGAAAAGCACTTTGATGTTTAAAAAATCTTGTAAATGCAGTACATCCATCTTCAATAGACTTTTTTACAGCTTTTGAATATGCTTCTTTAATCCATATTTTATCAGGATTATTAGGAATATACTCATTATTAAGCCATACGCTGAAACTCTTGCCAGTCATAAACTTTTCACCGTTATCATATAAAGTTTTGTTGTGACCGAGATAGAAGTTATAGACGTACCTACAAGTGCCAATAGTCTTGTTAATCTTGATTTTTTGCTCGACCGTCGGATTTATTTCCGTCTTGAAGCTCTTTAGCAATTTCCTCATCCCTTTCTATTTGTTTTTTATACTTACGAAGTCCATACAACCTGCAAGAGAATACATGAAGTATAGAAACAATATCCTGTACGAGTTCTTCCTGTGGTGATAGTTCTTCGTTGTTCACTACCACAATGCTTGTATTAAACTTCATACAGAATTTTTCAAACCAATCGTAACCAAATCTGATAAATCTATCTTTATGAGTTACTATTATGGTTTTTATTTTCTGTTCCATTACTTCATTTAATAATTCATTCCACTTTTTACGATTGTAATTAAGACCACTTCCATAATCCTCAATACACTGGTCTATAATAATACCTTTAGCATTACAAAACTGTCGCAAAAATGCAACTTGATTCTGTAAATCATCTTTTTGATTTCTTGTAGACACTCTGGCATAAATAACTACCTGACGTTTATCATTTTCAATATTTATGCCTTTGAATTGAAGGTACTGGTCATAGGTATAATAACGCCTATCAGTTGGAGTTCGATTTGCCTTTAAAGTTCCTTCTCTGTCCCAGCGTTGCAATGTCTTAACAGACACACCTAACAGTTCAGCAAAATCTTTTGGCTTATAATTTGTGATATTTGATGTATTCATAATAATTTACTCCTTTGAGTATATTTAAACACATTTAATCACATTTAACAATATATTCAATTACTTATTTTCTCCTCCTAGGTTGTTGCTACTACTTTTATTTTATGGTACGGAATTTTCGGCAACCCGCCAGCCGGGACTTTTCAATGCTCAGGTTCTTCGGGCTAAGAGGCTGTATGAATTATGATTTTGGTTTTCTATGCTTGACGCGACCGGCTTTTACACACCTTCCGAAAATTCCTTACGCTGTGGTGTTATTTAGAAAATCAGAATATGCAGGCACTTGGCCTGCACATTCTGGAATGTTGGATATTTTTTTATATTACATTCTCTCGTGGCATGTACGTGAGATTACATCGAGCTGCTGCTCTCTTGTGAGGTCGATGAACTTAACTGCGTATCCTGATACTCGGATTGTGAAGTTTGCGTACTCCTCCTTCTCAGGATGCTCCATTGCATCGATGAGCTTCTCTTTACCGAATACGTTTACATTGAGGTGATGTGCACCCTGATCGAAGTATCCGTCCATTACGTTTACAAGGTTGTCGATTCTCTCTCCCTCGTTGTTTCCGAGTGCTCCCGGATTGATGGTCTGTGTATTTGAGATTCCATCAAGTGCCCACTCATATGGAAGCTTTGTGAGTGAGTTTAAGGATGCGAGAAGTCCGTTCTGCTCTGCGCCGTATGATGGGTTTGCTCCAGGTGAAAGCGGCTCTCCTGCTTTACGTCCGTCAGGCATTGCTCCTGTAGCTTTTCCGTATACTACGTTTGATGTAATTGTAAGGATTGATGTTGTCGGCTCTGAATCACGGTATGTGTGATGCTTCTTTAACTTGTCCATGAATGTCTTAAGAAGCCATACACCGATTTCGTCCGCGCGGTCATCATCATTTCCGTATTTAGGGAACTCTCCCTCGATTTCGAAATCCTTTGCCAGTCCGCTCTCGTCACGTACTACCTTAACCTTTGCATATTTGATTGCTGAAAGAGAATCGATTACGTGTGAGAATCCTGCGATTCCTGTTGCGAATGTTCTCTTTAAGTCTGTATCCATGAGTGCAAGCTCTGCTGCCTCATAGTAGTATTTGTCATGCATGTACTGGATAAGGTTTAATGTATTTACATAGATATCTACTAACCATTCCATCATCTTGTCGTATTTTGCCATTACCTCGTCATAGTCAAGGTACTCTGCTGTGATAGGTGCGTAGTTTGGTCCTACCTGCTCGCCTGATTTCTCATCAACACCACCGTTGATAGCGTAGAGGAGACATTTTGCAAGGTTTGCACGTGCTCCGAAGAACTGCATCTCTTTACCTGTCTGTGTTGCAGATACACAGCAGCAGATTGCATAATCATCGCCCCATACAGGCTTCATTGCGTCATCGTTCTCATACTGGATTGAGCTTGTCTCAATTGAGATGCGGGCTGCATAATCCTTGAAGGTCTGAGGAAGCTTTGATGAGTAGAATACTGTGAGGTTTGGCTCCGGTGCAGGTCCCATGTTCTCTAATGTATGGAGGAAACGGAAGTCTGTCTTTGTAACCATTGAACGTCCGTCCACACCTGTTCCTGCCACGTCAAGTGTTGCCCATACAGGATCACCTGAGAATAACTGGTTGTATGAAGGGATACGTGCAAATTTAACCATACGAAGCTTCATTGTAAAATGGTCGATGAGCTCCTGTGCTTCCTGCTCTGTAAGGATGCCCTTGTCCATATCTCTCTTGATGTAGATATCAAGGAATGTAGATACACGTCCTACTGACATTGCTGCACCATTCTGTGTCTTGATTGCTGCAAGGTATCCGAAGTATAACCACTGAACTGCCTCTTTTGCGTTTGTTGCAGGTCTTGAGATATCATATCCGTAAATCTCTGCAAGCTTCTTCATATCCTCAAGACATTTGATCTGCTCTGCGATTTCCTCTCTTAAACGGATAACATCATCTGTCATCTGTCCACAGCCACAGTTTGCCTTATCCTTCTTTTTCTCCTCGATGAGGTAATCAAGTCCGTATAATGCTACACGACGGTAATCGCCTACGATACGTCCACGGCCGTATGTGTCAGGAAGACCTGTAAGGATCTTTGCATGACGGACCTTCATCATCTCAGGTGTGTATGCATCGAATACTGCTGTGTTGTGTGTCTTATGATATTTTGTAAAAATCTCCTTGAGCTTGTCGCTTACATCGTAACCATATGTCTCAGCAGCCTGCACCGCCATCTTGATTCCACCGTAAGGCATGAATGCTCTCTTTAACGGCTTATCTGTCTGAAGACCTACAATCTGCTCGAGGTCCTTTAATGACTCATCTATATATCCAGGGCCGTAAGCTGTGATTCCTGTTACAACCTCTGTCTCCATGTCAAGAACTCCGCCCTTGGCACGCTCCTCTTTCTGTAATTTCTGAAGCGCATCCCACAGCTTGTTTGTAGCATCTGTCGGATCAGCTAAAAAGCTCTCATCTCCGTCGTATGGAGTGTAGTTGTCCTGAATAAACTGACGGACGTTGATTTCCTCTTTCCAAAGACGTCCTTCAAATCCATCCCACTCTTTCATTTCTATCATTGTAATATCCTCCTTAAAATGTGTGAATGTTACTTCGTTTGATTAGTTTTGTTTAACTGTGGTTAGTATATACTTACTACAGTATTTTTGTCAATATCCATGTTGTTTCTTTTGAGATACATTCCCTGGTTATTTATACGACTATGGCTGATTTTATAATCAAAAAGAGCCAGCTGTCCGGGTTTATCGCCCAGACGGTCGGCTCTTATTTGTTATATTTCATGTGGTTATTCCACTTATCCGTCAGTCATATAACACGTTCATAGTAGACTATTTTTCTCAATAACGCAATAGTGTTTTAGAACTATTTTTATTCTTTTCTATTCCGCACGAACCGCCCAGCGCATCTTCGTAGACCTGGCACGTCCGTTCTGAGCACATTCCTGTGCTGATGGGCGAATCACATCCTTGGAATAGTCGCTGTATATTCCTGCTTTATATCCTGCCTTGAGTGCCTTTTTGACCAGCTTGTCCTCTCCTGAATGGAAGGTAAGGATGGCAGCTCTTCCGCCGGGCTTTAATGCTCCCGGAAGCTTTTCCATAAACTCATATAGCACCTCAAACTCATGGTTTACATCTATGCGGAGCGCCTGGAATGTCCGCTGACAGGTCTTTTTGATTATGTCCTTCTTATCCTTTTCAGGCAGAAAATCAAGTGTCTGTTCTATAATGTGACGAAGCTTTGTGGTCGTATCTATGCGGTTGCCCTTCCTGATCTCGTCTGTGATTGCCTTTGCAAGCTCCTCGCAATACGGCTCATCTGAGTTCTCATAGAGCATACCCGAAAGCTCCTCACGGGATATATTATCAAGCCGCTCCGCCGCACTGATACCGGCATTTGGATTAAGACGCAGATCCAGCGGTCCATCCACCTTAAACGAAAATCCACGCTCAGGATTATCTATCTGCATTGATGAAACTCCCAGATCGGCAAGTATGAAATCAAAGCCTCCTACTTCCTTTGCAATCTCATCTATTGTGCAGAAGTTCTGAAGCTTTATGGTGAGAATGTCATCTCCAAAGCCTGCTTCAGCGAGACGCTTTTTTGTCTTTTCAGACTCGATTGGGTCAACATCTGTAGCAAACATATGTCCCTGTCCTTCAAGCTTTTCAAGCATTGCCCTTGTGTGGCCACCGTATCCGAGTGTGGCATCAAAGCCTGTCTGTCCCGGCTTTATGTCCAGAAAATCTATGATTTCTTTTACCATTATGGATATGTGCATGCCCGCAGGGGTATTTCCCTTGCTGATGACATGCTCAATTGTATCCTTGTATTTCTCCGGATTTAATTCCTTGTATTTTTCCTCAAATTTTTTGGGATATTTTCCGCTATAATGCACGCGGCGCTTGTGCTGTTTTTCTTCGCTCATTTTATGCTCCGTTTCATTCTGGGTTAGAACTGTTATGCTGACTTTTGCTACAGTATAACTTTTATTTTACTTTTCCGCAAGATAATGACTTACATTCCTATACCATCTGCACGAGCCACACGTCGCTTTTCACCATGAAGTATCCGATGACTACCTTTATCAGCTCTGTGGCCTGCACAAGGAAGTACACTGCTACTATGCCAATTGCTGTGTATTTGGCGAGCACAAATGCCACCGGCACCACTATCACCCACGTAAATACGGAGTCAAACAGAAATGTGACCAGTGTCTTGCCGCCTGAGCGGAGTGTGAAATACGACGAATGTGTAAATGCACAAAACGGCATAATTATCGCTGATACCGCTATGAAGCTTGTTGCGAGTGACTTGATTTCATCTGTTGTGTTATATATCTGAGGGAAAAATCCGCCTACCAGAAGCATGACCGCCGCCATTATAGAACAGCAGAACACACTGAACACTATCATCTTGTTATCTGCATCCTTTGCCTTTTCAAGCTCACCGGCTCCAAGATACTGCCCCACAACTATGCTGATGCATGCGCCAAGCTGTATAAACACGATATTGAAAAGGTTTGTTATCGTTGTCGCAATGTTTAAACCTGCGATTACCGAGAGTCCTCGTACTGAATAGCACTGTGTAACCGTTGTCATGCCTGCTGCCCAGAGCAGCTCATTGAGCATGAGTGGCAGTCCCTTGATGAATATAGTCTTAAACTCACCAAACGGCATTCCTATTCCTCTGTAAGCGCCCTCGAGATATCTGTTCTTATCCCTGTTTTTATGTGCCCACAGCACAACTATTATGGTTTCTATATACCTCGACATTACCGTGGCAATAGCAGCTCCAGCCACACCCAGCTTTGGTATCGGTCCTATTCCGAAGATGAGCAGAAAATCAAGCACCGCATTGCTTCCAACTGCTGCAAAGCTTGCAACCATCGGTACAAAAGTCTGTCCTGTTTCCTTTATGTTTGTCGCATAGGCCTGTGTCACCGCAAACGGTATGAGACCTATCATAACAATTTCCAGATATTCCTTTCCATATGCCAGTGCTACCTCCGTGGCACCGTTTCCTGCCGTATCTGTCAGATAAAGTGATATGAAACCTGTTCCGTTCGTGATAAACAGTGTCATCGCTATTGCTGTAACAAGCAGCGCTGCATACAGCTTGAATCTGAAGGAATACATATGCCCCTTATGATTTCCCTTGCCAAAATACTGTGCTCCGAATATACTTGCCGCTGACACCGCCCCAAATACAGCCAGATTGTACACAAATATGAGCTGGTTTACGATTGCTACTCCTGACATCTGCTCTGTACCAAGCTGTCCTACCATAATGTTGTCCAGAAAGCTTACCAGATTTGTGATTGCATTCTGGATTATCATTGGTATGGCCAGCATGAGATAGCGCTTATAAAATGCCTTGTCTCCTATATATTTTTGTCTGAATTTATGCATGTTTGTCCCCCTTTCGATTTCTCCATGGTTCTTTCGTGTAATGCTACTATTCTACTACGTCAGACTTTATTTTTCAAATATTTTATGTGTTTTTCCTTAACTTATTTTAAATAAAAAATACATTAAAGCTCCCGGCTGACAACACTATTTGTGCTGTCACTCGGGAGCTCTTAATTTAATTCTTTATTATAGTTTTACTTTTTATGTCAATATCCTGTTTATTTGTTTACTGCCGGTTCATATCCTGTGTTTCCTGATATTTCCTGATTACGAAAAACATTGTAGTTCCATCACCCTCTTTGCTGGTAGCCCATATCTTGCCGCCATGATCCTCTATAATCTTCTTTACGATGGAAAGTCCTATGCCGCTGCCTCCGGTAGCCGAATTTCTCGACGCATCCGCTCTGTAAAATCTGTCAAAAATATATGGCATATCTCTCTGGTCGATTCCTCGTCCATTGTCCTCGATTTCAACCTGTATGAAGTCACCAACATCATTTATCCTGATATCTATATAGCTTTGTGTCTTGTTCATATACTTCACCGAATTGCCGACTATATTATTAATCACACGGCGAATCTGCTCCGGATCAGCAATGATAAGCACGTTGCTATCCACATGATTCTCATATGAAAGCCTGATATTTTTTGCCTCAAGATCGAGTCCTATTTCCTCAACACAGTCGTTAAAATAATCTGTGACATTTATCTTCGCAAAATTATATGGAATCCTGTTCGTATCAATCTTCGAGTAAAGTGTCAGCTCATTAATGAGCTTATCCATATCGTTTGCCTTATTGTAAATGGTTCTGACGTATTTATCGACCTTTTCAGGGGTGTTTGCCACTCCGTCAAGTATGCCCTCGGCGTAGCCCTTTACCGCAGTAATAGGAGTCTTTAAATCATGTGCGATATTGCTGATTAACACTCTGTTTTCGGACTCATTCGTCACCTTTTCCTCGGCATTTTTCTTGAGGCGGGCACGCATCTGCTCAAACGCAGTACACAGCTCGCCAATCTCTCCGTCGCTCGGGCTCGTCTCAAGCTCAAAATCCAGATTGCCATCCTTGATATTTTCAGCGGCAATACGCAGCCTCTCTATCGGTGTGATGATACTCCTGTATATCCACACTATAAGCATGGCAGCCGTAGTAAGAAGTATCAATACAAGTGCAAATGCTCCTTCTATCAAAACAGTCCTTACCTCAGGGATCACGCACGCGGTTGATGTCACTATGTAAAGACTCGCCTCGTCACCATCACTGTCACGAAAATTAAGCTGCTTTATGAGCACCTTGTCATCACTGTCCATATAGCTGCTCACATCAGAGCTGCTCTGCTTATTGGATATTCGCGGAAGCTTTCTCAAAATATCATCATTGTCAATTCCACCATTGAAAATGAGCTCTCCTTCACTTTTCACTATGAGATATGAATACTTCTTCTCCAGCTTCTTATTTATCTTAGTCAGATAATCACTATCAAGAAGCTTGGATGGTTCTATGAGCGATGTCTTCTCGAGCTCATCATATGTGCGCCCTGTCACCTTGTTCAGAAACTGCACCGTGTCAGTGAGCGCGAGCATGCCCGCATCCTCCATGCCATATGTCTTGTTTATGGCCTTTAGCTGAATCTTATTGAAGCCCACAAGCACTATACTGGTGAGCACAACAGGCACAAAAATAATTATGCAGAATGATATAGCAAGTTTTGTTTTTATCTTCATAGTATTCTCCATTTGAATAAATTAATAAGCCAATTTATATATACAACAAGGACATATCCTTTTGAATTTGATATGTCCTATTAATACTACAATATCTACTATATTTTTTAAAAATCACTACAGCTTAAAGCGGTATCCCACGCCCCAAATAGTCTCAATATACTGAGGCTTTGCAGTGTTCATCTCGATTTTCTCACGAATCTTCTTGATATGTACAGTGACTGTCGCGATATCTCCGACCGAATCCATATTCCAGATTTCCTTGAAGAGCTCCTCCTTGGTAAACACATGGTTTGGATTTTCCGCAAGGAATGTGAGCAGGTCAAATTCCTTTGTGGTAAACTGCTTTTCCTCTCCATTTACCCAAACACGGCGAGCTGTTTTGTCAATCTTGATACCACGAATCTCAACGATGTCATTTTCAGGTGTAGCGCTTCCAATGAGACGCTCATATCTGGCCAGATGAGCCTTTACCCTGGCAACAAGCTCTGATGGTGAAAACGGCTTTGTGACATAATCATCTGCGCCGAGTCCGAGTCCTCTTATCTTGTCGATGTCATCCTTCTTGGCTGAAACCATGAGTATCGGTGTGTTCTTTTTCTCACGAATCTGTTTGCAAATCTCAAATCCATCAATTCCAGGCAGCATAAGGTCAAGAATAAACAAATCAAAATCCTCCGCCAATGCCCTTGCGAGACCGCTTGTGCCATCATTCTCCACCTCTACCTCAAAGCCGCTCAGCTCCAGGTAATCCTTCTCAAGATCAGCAATTGCAACCTCGTCCTCTACTATCAAAATTCTGCTCATATCCGTTCCTCCTGAAAATAAAAAGCCATGGAAACCGACTCAATGTCAGTCCCATGACTTGATTATATCATATATCCGATAACTTCTGTCTAAATTTTCTCTAAATTCTTTCTAACTTTTTCTAAGAAATATAATGTATACTATCCGGCGCTCACAACCTAAAAAGCGCGAAGCCCCACATATTGTTTAGAGATACTTTTTGAGGTCCTCAACCTTATCAAGTGCCTCCCAAGGCAGCTTGATATCTGTACGTCCAAAGTGTCCGTATGCTGCTGTCTGGCGGTAGATAGGTCTTCTGAGGTCAAGCATCTTGATGATTCCGGCCGGACGAAGGTCGAAATTCTCCCTTACGATTTCAACGATTCTGTCATCTGCAAGCTTTCCTGTGCCGAATGTATCAACCATGATAGATGTTGGCTGTGCAACACCGATAGCATATGAAAGCTGAATCTCACACCTGTCAGCAAATCCTGCTGCTACAAGGTTCTTTGCTACGTAACGTGCTGCGTATGCTGCTGAACGGTCTACCTTTGTACAGTCTTTACCGGAGAAAGCACCGCCACCGTGCGCGGCGTAGCCGCCGTAGGTGTCCACGATAATCTTGCGGCCCGTCACGCCCGTGTCGCCGTGAGGCCCTCCGATCACGAACTTGCCTGTCGGATTCACATACACCTTGGTACGGCTGTCGTACATTTTCTGCACGTCTTCGGGATACTGCTCCAGCACACGCGGTATCAGCACCTTGCGCACGTCGTCGGCGATGGTGTCCAGGATGGCGCGGTCGGCCTTGTTGCGGGCCTCGGCGGTATCCTCCAGCGCCTCCACGAACTCGTCGTGCTGGGTCGACACCACGATGGTATCGATATGCACCGGCTTGCGGTTGCTGTCATATTCTATCGTCACCTGGCTCTTGGAGTCAGGGCGCAGATAGCTCACCTGCTTCCCCTTGCGGTAATAGGTCATATCCTTCCCCTCGCGGCGTATCTCGGCCAGTTCCTTCACCAGTTTGTGCGACATGTCGAGCGTAAGGGGTATCAGTTCGTCGGTCTCGTCCACTGCGTAACCGAACATCATGCCCTGGTCGCCGGCGCCCTGCAGCTCGGCCTCGTCGTTGTCCGACAGCGCGTTCAGCTCGGCCACCTTGCCGGCGTCCACGCCGCGGTCTATGTCCTCGCTCTGGCCGTGGATGGCGGTGAAGATGCCGCAGCTGTCGCAATCAAAGCGATAGGCGCCACGGTTGTAACCGATCTTGCGGATCACGTCGCGCACCACCACCGGCACGTCGATGTATGCCTGCGAGTCCACCTCGCCCGACACCACAACCTGACCCGTGGTCACAAGCGTCTCCAGAGCCACATGGCTCTCCGGGTCGCGCGCCAGGAATTCGTCCAACAGCGCGTCGCTGATCTGGTCGGCAACCTTGTCCGGGTGTCCTTCCGACACCGATTCCGATGTAAATAGATAGTTCCCGTTAGTCAGTACGGGAGAATTTTCAGTCTGCTTCATATAATAAAAATTTAGGCGGCTGTCAGATGCAGTCGCCGTGCAGATGTCTTACTGTCGTGCCCCGGGCGTACAGTCGTTGCCCCGAGGTATTGCAGTTTTAGCATTTTTTACACGGTGGTTGCAAGCAGCCAAATTTGTCCACCGGACCCGTCCGATTGTCCGCTTTCGCGACCTCCTCTCCGAATCCATCCGCAAAGTTACAACATTTCCCCTTAATATGCAACTCCCGTTCCAAAAACCGCACATTTATATGTTTTTATGTCGGAATTTATTAACTTTGTGGAAGGAATCAGAACAAAATCAAAAAGCTAATGCCATGATAGAAGATATTTTGAGATACAACCGGGAGTTTGTGGAGCGCAAGGAATATACACGTTACGAGACGTCGAAATATCCGGACAAGAAGATAGCGATAGTGACGTGCATGGACACGCGACTGGTCGAGCTGCTTCCGGCGGCGCTGGGCATCCGCAACGGCGATGTCAAGATGATCAAGAATGCCGGAGGCACCATCACCAATCCGTTCGACTCCACCATGCGGTCGCTGTTGGTGGCCGTATATGAGTTAGGCGTGAACGAAATCATGATAATCGGCCACACCGGCTGCGGCGTGCAGGGCATGAATGCCGGGAAGATGCTTAATCTGATGCGCGAGCGCGGCATCAGCGAGGAGCACATCACGTTGATGCGCCACTGCGGCATCGACCTGGACCAATGGCTTCACGGTTTCGAGGAC
>OIDS01000926.1_pt1 | contig 11189 bp, 20 predicted proteins | sample 1581491 | NCBI WGS metagenome assembly OIDS01 (sample SAMEA3882553, study PRJEB24775) | human gut metagenome | biome: human-associated habitat; feature: intestine environment; material: feces | place: Netherlands | collected 2009/2010
CCCTCAAATTCAGACAGCCATTTAGGACGATAACCATTTGTATATCTAAAAATATCGTTTTTTATTTCCGCAACCTTTACAAAACCATTTTCGTTATCATAGAATATAACCTCATCGCAATATGGAATAACTGCATTAAGAGATTGAAAGCGTATTGAATAACGCCTATGAACATCTTCTTTTGGAATATCATGACCGCCCTTGCGAACCCTGTTTTCTATTCTGCAAAGGCTTTCGTCCTCAGTGCTTAACCCCACATAATACATTCTGACATAGTAACCTTTTTGACGAGCCTTTTTTATTGTACTTAGCGTCATATGACCTGAAAGAGTCGTTTCTTGAGTAAAGGATATATTCTTTTCAAGGCAGTCATTTATAATTTTTATAGCCTGTCTGCCTGCGGAAATATTATTATAATTGTATTCCTTTGCAATATAATCAGCGTCAATTATTCGTCCGAGAATCATTTCTTGACCTTCAAGAACTCCACGAAGACTTGTTTTTCCTGTGCAATCTAAACCCGCTATAATTGTATAGGTGTTCATTTTCAGCACCTCTTTCAATTATTTTACATAGCAGCTGACTCCCCTGCAACAACTCCTGTTGCAAAGGCTAATTGAAGATTAAATCCACCTGTGTATGCGTCTATATCAATAAGTTCTCCTGCAAAATATAAGCCTTTTACTAATTTTGATTCCATAGTTTTTGAGCTTATTTCTTTAACACTTACTCCGCCTGATGTGACGATTGCCTCGGCTATCGGTCTGAAAGCCTTAATCGTAATCGGAAAAGCCTTAATCAATTTCAAAAGTCTGTGTCGCTCTGCTCTTGTAATCTCATTGCATTTTTTATGTTCTGATATTCCAGAAAGTGAAATGATTACAGGTATCATTTTCTGTGGCAAGAGTTTGCCCAGTGAATTTATAAAGTCTTTATTCTTAAATTCGGAAAAATCACGAAGTATTCTTGCATCAAGCTGTTCCTCGGAGAGTGCTGGCTTTAAATCTATAATAATCTTATATCTTCCGCTCTCCATTTCTTTTATGTGCGATGAGGCACTCAGAACAATCGGTCCGGAAAGTCCGAAATGGGTAAACAAAAGTTCTCCAAAATCTGAATAAATCGTCTTTTCTGTTTTTGTATCTAAAAGGTCTATTTTTATATTTCTAAGTGAAAGTCCCATCATATCACAACAGTAACTTTCAATAGATTCAAGCGGTACAAGCGAGGGCTTTATCTTTGTTACAGTGTGTCCTGCCTGACGAGCAAGAACATAGCCATAGCCGTCACTTCCTGTCTTAGGATATGATGCACCGCCACATGCTAAAATCACGCTATCGGCAAAATACTCAATGCCATTTGAATCCTTAACACCTTTTATAGTGTTATTTTCTATTATAAGTGACTTTATATTTTTCTCATAGATTGAACAGCCTGCACTTTCCGCACAGCTTATCAAAGCATCTGCTATATCCTTAGCCTTATCCGAAACAGGAAAAACTCTGTTTCCACGCTCTGTTTTAAGTTCTACTCCAAGCATTTCAAAAAAGCTCATAGTATCTTCTGGTGAAAAGCGATTCAATGCACTATAAAGAAATTTAGGATTTGTCGGTGTATTATTCATAACAGTTTCGATACTACAATTATTCGTAACATTACATCTGCCTTTGCCTGTTATGAGTACTTTTCGTGCAGGTCGGGGATTTTTCTCGAAAATTATAACCTCTGCCCCACTCCATGCCGAATGGATTGCCGACATAAGACCTGCCGCTCCGCCTCCGACAACAATTACACTTTTATTTTTTGTCAAGAGCGTCATCCTCTCCGCTTTTTTTATAGACTTTATATTGCGACCAGATTTCCTCAAGCGTATTAAAGGTTTTTTCCGCCTCCTCACGCCTATTCAGAACAGTAGCTACAATAAGTGCGTTAATCATTCCAAGAGGTGCTACAAGAGAATCGACTACACTTGCCATACCACTTCTGGCAAGAAGCAAATAGTCAGCCGAATCCGCCAAAGGGCTTATAAGACTATCTGTGAGTGCTATTGCTTTAGCACCACGCTTTCTTGCTGTTTGAACAGCAAAAACAGCCGCCTTTGAATATCTCGGAAAGCTTATTCCAATCATAACATCATCTTTGCACATACGCATAAGCTTTTCGCTTATTTCTGTTTCGCTATATGTATTAATTACTGTAACATTTCCGAAAATCATTGAATAATAATATCCAAGGAAATTTGCCAATGCCTCGGAACTTCTTACTGCAAATATATATATCTTTCTTGCTTTTGATATAGCATCAACAGCATTATAAAAATCTTCTTTTGAGGTTTCTTCTATTGTTGAATTTATTCTGTCTATTTCTTCTTGTAGGATAAATTCAAGAATATCCTTTTTGCCGATACGCTTTGCTGCAACATCAATTCTCTGCACAGAAGTAAGCTTCTCACGAATCATCTCCTGCATAGCGTGTTGCAATTTTGGATATCCATCATATCCAAGCTCTGTGGCAAATCTAACAACTGTCGATTCACTTACTCCAACAGCATTTCCAAGCTTAGATGCTGTCATAAAGGCCGCCTCATCGCAGTGGTCACTTATGTATGTAGCTATGAGTTTTTGTCCTTTAGAAAAATTCGGTAACTGCTTTTCAATTTTAGAAACAAGATTTTCCGCCATTTTTAAACCTCCGAACGCTATATCAGTTTATTGAGATAGCGTTATTTATACCTTTTTTGGCATACCTATAAATATTTTATTACTAATTCTTAATAAAATCAAGTAATATGAAGTAAAATCTGAGTTTTTTGAATAAGTAAGCAAAATATTAATGAATAAGCAAATGAAAAATGATGTACTCAAGTAGAGGTGTATTATATCATGAAAAATCAAGTCTACACAGATGAGCACGCAGTCGGGAGATATCGTTCTGTATTCTAGAAATCAGCTTGTGGTGTTTTTCGGCTCGAATTCGTGGAGCTATACCAAATTGGGACATATCAGCGGTCTGTCTGCCGATGAGTTGACAGTATTGTTGGACAAAAAGCAGACGGTTATAGAACTTCAGCTAAAGTCAAAGTAAGTCGCGAGAATAAAGGTGACTTACCTTGGGACAGAAAAGATTGCAGGCGGTTAAAGACACACATACAGTACGGCTTAAATACTGCGATTTCATAAAAAGGAAGTTTGAAAATATGTTGGTTTAAAACCGCCTTATGATTTCTCTATATATAAATGCCGAAGAATGTTCCCAAGTTTGTACCTGCCCTTTGCGGACATTAAGCCCAGCCTTAGCAGTGACTTTGACAGAATAATCAACAGATTTAACATTAGTAATTGGCTTTGTAGATGTACTCGGCTTTACCGTTGATGGTTTGGTAGATGTGTAGTCTTTAAAAATCCAGTTCATATCAACTGAACCCGAAATGCCTGGCACACTGCCATTTTCTGAGTACTGCCAGATTGCACAATTGTAGCTTGGTGCAGACACGCCCCAGTTTGCAAGCCAGATGTCGTACTTATTTATCAGCTTGTCTTTATGCAAATAATTGCATAGCCAATTCGGGTTGCAATAGAGCATTGGACGATAGCCAGCAGACTTGATTCTATCGCAGAAGGCAATAACAATGCTTGTAAGAGTGTCTTTGCCAAGATGAGTTTGCGAAGAATCCTCAATGTCAAAAGCAACAGGTAAATCTATCTTATAGTTTTTTATTGTTTTTAAGCAAAAATCAGCTTCCTTTTTAGCCTCAGCAACAGACCTTGCATAGCTATAATGATAGATACCGCATTTGATGCCCACTTTAATAGCATTTTCTATGTTTCTGACGAATTTGTTGTCAATTTGATTAGGATTTTCTATGCCAAAGCTCGAACGAATCATAGCGTATCTTACGCCTGATTTATAGACCTTATCCCAGTCGATATTACCATTCCAGGTGCTGACATCAATCAATTTTTCTTTCACTGTAGATACCCCATTTCCCTATAATAAACCTTTTCCGCTTCGACTTCCTTGGCTGTAATGCTGTCTATATCTTCGTTAGATACCTTCATACAAGCCTTTATTTCGTCCTTGCTCTTACTATAAGCAAGTGCCTTGATTAGCTGTCTTTTAATTTCGTTTGTCATAATTACTCCTCCTTAACCTCGGGCAAGCCTGCAACGCTCGTAAGTACCGACAAAATACCAGCCAATAAGCTTGCAGAGCCAACCGCCAACCAGTTGACATCTTGTATTACTACCGCTACACCAATCGTAGCCACCGCTGTTTGAGCCATTGTCTTTATCGCTCTGATACCCGCAGCCTTAAGCCAAACATTTGTTTTATTTTTCATATTATTACTTCCTTTCGCTTTCTAAATCGGCAATTCTATGATTAATAATTTTAAGTTGTTCTTCTTGCACACTTGTTTTTTCTTCGAGATGATACATTCGTTCAACTAAATTATTATGTTTATCTACTTTCTTTTCTAATTCACTTATACGATAGGTTGTTAATTTATAACCTGCTAAAATACCGCCAAAAGTACCGATAAGTGCCAATCCACCAGAAATAAGTACAGAAATCACGCTTGAATCCGTATCCATCACTCCTTGATTTTAATCAATGTATTGCTATCAATAGCGAAGTAGGATTGGTTCCTGAACTTTTTATAGTTCCAGTTTTTATCATACCTGCGTCAATACTTCCGGAGGAAATTTGACCAGCGTCAAGAGTGCCTGTCTTAATGGCATTTCCATTTAATGTACCAGCAATAATGGTATTACCATTTAAAGTTCCTGCATTTATCCAATCGGCAACTATACCCTCTGTTGCAAGGATTTTTAAAACGGCATTTCCGTTTTTATCAACTCCTGCTATATATGTTTTACCGCCGTCAGATGATATAAAAATACCGTCAACAGTCTTTTTCCATATAGTTTTGCTATCGGATAAATTTTCTTTATCGTGCATATAGCAGATAATTGAGCCGTCATCTTGGCTTTCTATCGTTTCATAATATCCCATAGCATTTGTTGCAAGCTGATTCATCTGCTGCACTCTGATGTCATACTCGGATATTTGCATTTCCGCTTGCTTCTTAGCCATAGCGATTATTGTAGCCGCCTGACTTCCTCCGGCACGATTCTTTTCGTTGAATGTTTCTGCGTCACAAGCTATCTGCATTTTATTGTCAATGTTAAAAGTAACGCTTGTAATATATGTCTTGTAAGCATTTCCGCTGTAATCATATATGGTAGCAATATCTCCCGCCTCTATTGACAGGTCGGAGAAGACCTCCCCTTCAAAAGGCGTTATAGTTTTCTCAAGGATATTATCAGAAAAAGCGGTGGCAAGCGAATTTACAGAGCCCTGTACAAGCGTCGCTGAATATCGACAAAAGCATTTGTGGGAATCTCAAGCTTGAATTATACGGCTTATCAAACTTAGACATTGCGTCATAAGCCACAATAGAAACAAAGTTCTCATTTTCAGTAATTTCCTCGGTATAATAAATACCCTTTTTTATCCATTCTGTTTTTGTTGTACCGTCGTATTTCTGCTCAATTACTAAGCCTATTCTGACATCAAACTTTGCATTTGAAAAATCTATATCAGAAAGCTGCTTATTACTGTTGTCAAGTTCGAGTACAAGCTCTTTGATGATAGCACAGCCTACATCAAAACTGCCCTCATTAGATGTTGCGTCATTGATTTTTAAGCCGTTCTGCATTATGTCGCTATCGGTAAATATTTTTTGTGTGTTATCTGGAAAAGTACATATAACCTTTGCTTTAAAAGTTCTGCCTGACTGCTTAACCAACTCTTTATATTCTGATGATGTATTTTGCAACTATGACACCTCACATTTCTATAAAACTACACGATACATTCGTAACTCTTTGGGTTTCATCAATCCAAAGGCTGTAATCTGCTGACATATCACCCGTATAAAATCGCCCTGTCATATATCCACCCGACATTATGTCTGGATATGTAAGCATTACAACTGCACCCTTGTTTTTGCAAAAATTTGCAAGCTTAGAAGCCTCTGCCCACGAAAGCATGGTCCAAGTAAAGCTTAGAGTGCGTTTCTGTGCAATAATATCCTTTGACATTGAACCGTCACGAGTAGAGCGACCACTCTCATCGCTTGATAAGTCTGATAGCTGCCAAGTACAACCTGTCGGAGAACTCATTTCAATACCGTTTATTTTAAACATTCAAAGCACCTCCATAACGCCTATTTTTTCTCTTACGAACCTTAACAATTTTTCTTTCTATAAGCTCGCTATCAAGATATGTATTGTTTACATACTGCGTTTCTTCGCTGTTGAGCAAATCATATATTTTCTGCAACATTCTAATAACCTTTTCATCACAAACAGTTGTTTGTTGAGTTTCTGCTATCATACCTTTCAACTTAGGCAATTGCGAAATAACCTCCGTGTCGCTTGAAGCGTTGGGGTTATCACCGACCATAGCTAAAGTCGGAGCAGTCGCCAAGCCACCTTTGGCGAGCTTAGGTATTAGGGGGTGGTTCTGCTGGCATTGAAAAGCTCCAATCCTGACCAAAGAGGCTACCTAATGCACCTGAAATGCCACCTATCGAATCAACAATACCTTTAACGGCGTAATATATACCAGACCACAGCATATTTATTCCGTCAATAATAAGATTAATTATGAATTTGATTATCGACCAAATACCATCCCAAATGCCCTTAAAGAAATCAGAAATACCTTTCCAAGCCTTTTCCCAATCTCCTGTAAATACGCCCGATATAAAGTCTATCAATCCACCTAATGCGTCTAATATTCCACCTATAACGCCACCTATAACACTAAATCAATCTTTGCAGACTTCTCCTATTACATTAAATACTGTTTTAAAAACAGGGCCTAAAACTTTAACAATCCAATCACACAAAGGTTTTAAAAGTTTCTCCCATAGTGGATAAATAATTTCATTCCAAAGCTTTGTAATTACAGCGATTAGTTTATCGAAAATAGGCTTAAGGCAGTCACTCCACAAAGAGTTTGCAAAAGCATAAATACTCGTTCCTACGCCCTGTAAGCGTGACTGAACTATACCGCTTGAATCTGCAACTCTTTTCATAGCCGCTTCGGCGCTTCCTTGTAAATCTCCGAAAGTTTGCGAAAGCTGAGAGTTTGCGGCATTAACGCTTGCCGCCGATTCAACGCAATCCTTACCGAACTTTACAACCGCCGCAGCACTGAAAGCTGCCGCAGCTGCACCTGCTATCTTCTTAAAAGCTCCACTAAAAGAGCTTTTCATAGATTTAGCCGCATTATCAGCAGTCTTGTTTAAATTTTTTAATGACTTTCTGAATTTACCTGAATCAAGATTCAGTTCAAGAGCTATCTGACCTACTATATCACTCAATATAATTCCTCCTTTCGTCTAAAAATTCGCATAATAAAAGCGTACACCATTTCTGATGTACGCTTTTATTTTTTTGCGTGTGAATTTTAAAAATTCCATATACTTACTTTTTTACAGGCAAGCCGTTCCCGTCTTTGAATGTACCACTTAAAACTTTAATTATGTCATAAATATAACCAAAGAAAAAGCCTCCACAGGTAAGTAGCCAGATAAAACCTGAACCAATTTTTCCAACATAAAAACGATGTATACCAAAAAAGCCGAGTGCGATAGCAAGTATTAAAGTTAGCTTTTTACTTTTCGGACTGCACGCAACACCTCTTACAGCATAGCCAACATTATTTCGATTTGATACAGCATTTTCATTGCTTATAATATTCTGAACAATAATTGTTGGTTGACCTCCGCTGTTGTTTTGTGTTGGATACTCAAGTTCAGTTCTGCAATAAGGGCAAAGACGATACTCACTTCCAACTTCTGCACCACAATGTTTACATTGCATTTCACACAACCTCCTGAGAATTTTGTAATTATTTGTCAAAATATTACCATAAATCACAAAATTTTTTAAGAGCTTTGTCAAATATTTTATTTAGCCGCTGATATAAACATCTGTTTGAATTGCTCAAGAGCCATAGCTGAATCCTGTTGAGTAACTTGCTTTGCTCTGCGGTTTCGCCAATCTGAACGGATTTTCTTTTGATGTGCGGTGAAGTACTTTAGCCTTTCTGGGTCGTTTTCTGCTCGTATCTGCACAATTCTGCCAAGTGGTGAATCAGCACTCAAGCCACGCAGAAGCGAGCAAAATTCGTCCCATTTCATATGTTTGAAGTCCTCTGAATATATCCTGACCCCATACTCCGACAAAAACGAGGAAACTATTAAATCAAAGTCCTCTATTATGTCGTAGCAAGGGTCGCTGTTTCCCCCGGCTCTTCACCACCTGCGACAAGCTCAACCGCTGATTGTACAAGAGTTGTGAAGTCCTCAAAATTAAGCTTTAACTTCTTGAGCTTCTGCATTTCTGATTCATCAAAGAGAATATTGCACATATCGCTTATAGTTTCAGGTGTGACATTGCCGTTCAATTTTGGCAGGATTTCAAGAAGTGCTACTGCCTCATCATTCACTGTCAAAACTGTATCCTTAATTTTAATTTGTGGTTTCTGCTCAAAATTGAGCTTACCAGAGTAGTAATAATCAGCAATATTAAACCCTTTAAGCCAATTTCGTATATCAGCTAAATAAATCATCTCATTAACCCTCTCATAATTTTTGTAAAGGTTTTATTACAGAAATCCTTGTGCTTTCCACCTTTCTGCCAATCCTCGAACCAGTGAGCCTTTGCGTTTGGATTCTCATTTTTTTGAAATTGTATTCAGGGTGATAGTAAAAGCGGCGAGCATAAGGTGTTGAAGACACAATAGAAACTTTGCCTTGATTACTTTTTGATGTATCAACAAAAGTGCTTTCGTTCTGCAGTGCTCCTGTGTCTCTTGGAATAACCTGTGCTTGAACTACCTCCGTATGGAGTGCTTCTGCCGTCTGCTCAAGAGCTGCCTGTGCTTTTGCTGTAATAGCTTTTATTGCTGTTTGATTTATCTTAATTTTTGATGTGACTTTCATATGAAGTTCCTTTTTAACATAAGAAAAGCACCTTGATTTCTCAAAGTGCTTAATCTTAAAATAAATCGCTATGTGTGCCTGTTCTGCAAAGATAAAGTATAAGCTCGTCACCGTCATACTCATAAATAAGCAGCCAATCTGGTTCTAAGTGGCATTCATGTTTTCCTTTATAATCTCCTATAAGAATATGGTCGCTATACTTTATGGGCAATGTTTCACCATTTGCAAGCATATTAACAACACTTTTCAAAACATATATATTCTTATGCTGTTTCTGTGCTTTCTTATAGTCCTTCTTGAATTGGCTCGTGAATTTAACTATATATTTCATTTATCCAAATCCTCAAATAATTCATCAATATCAGTATATCCTTTATATAATTCTGGGTGTTTTTTCATCTTCTCAACTTCAGCAAATGCAGCCTCTGTTTCAGAATTATATTTGCGAATTACAAAAGGTATACCATTAAATTCTATTGCCTGTTGGATAAAAAGGTTTATTGCGGTACTCATATCCATTCCAAGTGAAGAAAACAATTCTTGAGCTTTTGCTTTTTTCTCTGCATCGATTCTAATATTTATATTTGACATAGCCATAATATCATCCTCCTTGATATTATATTATCACATTGTTAATACATTGTCAATACAGATAATATAATTATATCAAGTCCAATCTCGTATAATTGATTGTGCCGTCAGGATTTCGAGCTTTTTCACCCTGATAGATTTTCCGCTTAACTCCATTCACAATAACCTCACCGTTTGAAAGCGTCGATAATTCAGGAGCAATATCACCGATAAAATAAGCCTGTGCAGATAACTGCACAAGCTGTTTATCGGCCGTAAGAACGGTTTTAGCCTTGTCTTGATAATTGCATAAGGCATTGATTTCAAGAGCTTTTAGCGGTTCTCCGTCCTCACTTAAACCCTCTTGATATACTGTAATCGTAATCGGCGTAGTACATACAGATTTAAGCACCAAGCAAGGATAGTTCATCTCAGCACCTCACAGCACAAGCCTGTTGACATCAGCCTGCTATAAGTAATCTGACGAACTATGCAGCCATTCTTAACGCAAACACCTGTATTATAATCAAACTGCATTGATACGCCGTTTATACCGTATGATTTAAGCACTGTATCAAGCATATCTGCATATTCATCATAGAACTGCACAATCTCGCAACAGCACTCTGTTATGGTTTCCTGTTGATAATCCGTTAAATTATCAAAACCCTTTCCTATGATTCTGTTATAGGTCAAAGTGTCAATTATTCTGCTTGCTTTACGGACAAGATTATCAAAGCTTTCAGGCACTACCGTATAATACTTTAGATAATCTGCTTCCGTTGCATAATTCTGCATAAATCATCACTCCACATAAGAACAGTAGATACCTGCAAGCTTGTTTTCATAGCAATATGCATAAAGGTTATTGTTGCGGTACTTAAATACATGGCTGTCGCCCTGCTGGTCCTGGTCTGGGGAGAAATACTTGATGTACTGGTCGATAGCACAAACCGCTGCAGACTTTTCAACGCAGAGGAAGTTTACATTCTTGCCAACGCCAACAAGCTCATAATAGGTATTCAAAGCAGATTTTGTAGGAGAAGAAACCTCTGAATAAATGCCACCACTTTCAGTGTAATACTTCTTGTCCTTTACAATGTCTGTGTCTTTAGTTTTTACATATTGCCCCTTGGCTTTCTCATAGCCATAGTTTTCAGTACCGTCATTAAGAGTTATTGCAGTATACATTCTTGTCTGTGGCACTTCAATTATGTTTGAGAACTTAGAAAGAACTGCTCTTGACTGTGTTGTATCAAGGTCATCAATGCTTGCTCTAAGTGTCGGTGTGATGAAGAGTATACGGCTTTCTGTTGGAACTTCTAATTCGTCCATTGTGTTTGAGCAAGCGCGCAAAGCACTGACAACTTCCGAACCATTGGAGAGCTTTTCAGCCTTTGTTGTGATGCCCTCTGTGCTGCAAATCTTTGCAATTCGTGCGGCATCTGTTTCAGGTACAACCTTAGTACGGATAAATTCGCCTGAAAGCTTTGCAAATGGAGTTTCGAGAGCCTCGTCATTATCAAGTCGGTCAATTCTCAAATCTTGAGAACGCTCCTTGTCATACTTAATGGTTTCCCACACAAAAGATGTAGAGCCC
>OIDS01000933.1_pt1 | contig 11120 bp, 10 predicted proteins | sample 1581491 | NCBI WGS metagenome assembly OIDS01 (sample SAMEA3882553, study PRJEB24775) | human gut metagenome | biome: human-associated habitat; feature: intestine environment; material: feces | place: Netherlands | collected 2009/2010
GAGCGCGTCGCAGACATATAACCATTTTTATAATATTCCACCAATAATTTCCGTCATCAAACTACAATTTACTCACCAAAACTTATACCAATCGTCTTAGCGTCCTTAATCATCTGGCACTTCGGATCAACATATTTTAATTTTCCGGCAACTTCAGATAATGGAACCTTTTTTGTATCTCCATCAACGATACCAACCATATAGCCATACTCTTTATTAAGGATCAATTCAGCGGCATATGCTCCAACTCTTGTAGCAAGTACACGGTCGTAAGCACAAGGAGCACCACCACGCTGTGTATGTCCTGGAACGGTGACTCTGATCTCACGATTTGTTTTTTCTTCTAGTGCAGCTGCAATCTCATAAGCAACAGAAGGATATCTTCTTTCTGCAAGTTTTGCCTTATACTGTTTCTTCTTTAACTTCGCATCTTCTTTTGAAATAGCACCTTCAGCAACTGCGATAATCGAGAATTTCTTTCCAGCTGCAAAGCGGTTTTCAACAACTTCGGCTACTTTATCAATATCATAAGGAATTTCAGGCAGCAGGATTACGTCAGCTCCACCAGCAATTCCTGATTGCAGGGTAACATGTCCGACTTTATGCCCCATAACCTCGATGATAAATACACGGCTGTGAGAAGAAGCTGTTGTATGGATTCGGTCGATCGTATCAGTTGCAATATCAACGGCACTCTGGAATCCGAATGTCATTTCAGTTCCCCAAAGATCATTGTCAATTGTCTTTGGAAGTGTTACAACATTTAAACCTTCTTCACGAAGCATATTTGCAGTTTTGTGAGTTCCGTTACCGCCAAGAACTACAAGACAGTCTAATTTATATTTGCGGTAATTACTTTTCATTGCCTCGACTTTATCAAGACCGTTTTCATCAGGGATGCGCATCTTTTTGAATGGCTGTCTGGAAGTTCCAAGAATTGTACCTCCACGGTTTAAGATTCCAGAAAAATCATCTGGTGTCATACGGTCAGCAATATCGTAGATCAGACCTTTATATCCATCGCGGAAACCATAGATCTCCAGATCATTTCTCTTTACACTTAAACCTTTTATTACACTACGCATGGCAGCATTCAATGCCTGACAGTCGCCGCCACTGGTTAAAATTCCAATTCTTAACATGAATTTATCTCCCTTCTGGTTTTATATTTGTATTTAAACCATCTAACATTAGTTAACTACTATTTTAACATATAATTATATACAAAAATTATAAAATTTAGTAAATAAAACGTTAAGAAAGCGTAAAATCTGATAAAAAGATAAGATCATGATCTTTGTTTTCGTACAATCAAAATATCCGATAAAACAGATTAAGAAAATATAAAAATGTGCATTGAAAATAAATAAAAAACCAGATAATATAAATATAGAAAGTCACATATGAAATGTGGCGTATTCACGACGGAGGAAGCCAGATGAAAAGTGATCGTTTTTTAATAAAAGCAGCAGAACTTTATTACCGTGATGGATTATCGCAACAAGAGATTGCGAAAAAATTACATACATCAAGAACCAGTATTTCCAGAGCATTGATCCAGGCGAGAAATGAAGGGTATGTTCAGATCAGGATTCAATATCCTGAACAAAGTGATCTTGCATTGGAACGGAAATTAGAAGAAAAATATGGATTGACAGAAGCATTGATCGCTGTTCCGGCATATGAACAGTCATCGGATCAAGAAGTAGCGTTTCAAGCGGTAGACTATATTCTAAGAGTTTTGAAAAAAAACATGGTATTTGGAATGACATGGGGAAGAGCCATGCATGAATTTGTGGAGCAGTTGGCGAAAGATGAACGTCTTAGATCTCTTTCATTTCAGAATGTAAAAGTTGTTCCATTTCTTGGAACACCGGGAGCGATACAGTCAGATTCATGGAATACAACAACATATTCCAATACACTTGCAACGAAAGTCGGAAATTTATTACACTGTGCAAGTTATAACTTGTCTGCACCAATGTATGTGGAAGGTACAAAAGAAAAAGAGTTGATCGAAAGTATTGATGAAATCGCTAAAGTTCTTCATATGGCAGAAACAGCGGACATTGCATTGATCGGAATCGGATCGATGCAGGACGATTCTTCGATTATCAAGGCAGAAATACGGACAAAGGAAGAATACAAGGAACTAGTGAGAAAAGGTGCCGTTGGAGAAATCGTTGGAAGGATTTATGACAAGAATGGCCAGACGGTTGATGAGGATCTGAAAAGAAAAATGGTTGGAATTTCATTGGATAAGATCGCAAAGATACCAGTCAGAGTCGGAATGTCTTATGGAAAAGATAAGATTGAAGCAATCAAAGGTGCGATCGCAGGTGGATTAGTGAATGTATTGGTAACAGATGTGCCGACGGCAGAGTTATTATTAAAATAATATAGAGATAAGAATATGAAGCTGATATGCAAATAAAAGTAAGCATATCAGCTTCTTTTTTATTGTAAAAATCTTGTAAATCAGCACTTTTTGTGTGATGGAAAAATAAAAAATTGTATTGACAAATAAAAACGTCGAATCTATAATAAAAAATATCAAATGACAATGTACATGGTCATATGACCACACGACGCAAACAGAAAGGAAAAGGGATAAGCTATGAAGACAAGAGCAGTCAGACTTTATGGGGAATCAGATTTAAGATTAGAAGAATTTGATATGGGAGAACTGAAAGACGATGAGATCTTAATGGAACTGATCACTGACAGTGTCTGCATGTCTACTTACAAAGAATCTATTCAGGGAGCAAAACATCAGAGAGTCAACGATGATATCAGCGAACATCCGATCATCGTAGGACATGAATTTGCAGGAATCATTCGTGAAGTTGGGGCGAAGTGGAAAGATAAATATCAAGTTGGAACAAAATATACCATGCAGCCAGCGATCAATATCAAAGGTTCTATGGCAGCCATCGGATATTCTTATGAATACTGCGGAGGAGCAGCAACCTTTATCAAAGTTCCGCCAATTGTAATGGAAAAAGACTGCTTATTACCTTTTGATGAAAACAGTGCATTTTTTGAGGCATCACTGGCGGAGCCTATGAGCTGTATCATTGGGGCATTCCATTCTATGTACCACAGTGAACGTGGTGTTTATGAACATAAGATGGGAATTGTAGAAGGTGGAAAGAGTGCACTTCTTGCAAGCTGCGGTCCAATGGGATTAGGAGCGATCAGTTATATGTTAAATTGTGATCGTAAACCTTCTTTACTGGTGATCACAGACATTGATGAAGTAAGATTAAAAAGAGCTAGTGAATTATTTACAGAAGAATATGCCAAAGAACGAGGTGTTGAAATCCATTTTGTCAATACTGCGAAAGTCGATGACCCAGTGAAGACATTAAGAGATTTAACTGGTGGAACAGGATTTGATGATGTATCTGTATATGCACCAGTTAGACCAGTGATCGAGATGGCAGATGAGATTTTAGGATTTGATGGATGCTTAAACTTCTTCGCAGGACCAGTGGATCCAAAATTATCTGCGATGTTTAATTTCTTTGACGTACATTATAAGATGCACCATCTGGTAGGATCAAGCGGTGGGAATACCGATGATATGAAAGAATGTTTAAAACTTGCAGGAGAAGGAAGATTAGATCCAGCTGTTATGATCACGCATATCGGGGGAATTGATGCACAGATCAATACGATATTGAATCTTCCAAAGATTCCAGGAGGAAAGAAACTGATGTATCTTGGAAAGAATCTTGAACTAACAGCAATTGAAGATTTTGAAGAAAAAGGAAAAACAGATGATAGATTTAAAGAATTAGCTAAGATTACAAAAGAACATAATGGATTATGGTCCAAAGAAGCAGAAGATTATCTGTTAGCTAATTTTTAAAAATGATACAAGTGGAACTTATAAAGTAAAATTTTAGAATGAATTTTCGGGAGGATGAAACAGATGTTAGTAAACAGTAAAAAGATGTTAGAAGAAGCCAAAGCAGGACATTACGCAGTCCCAGCAGCCAACATTGTAAACCTTGAGAATATCAAAGGAGTGATCGAGGCGGCAGAAGAAACAAAACACCCATTGATGGTGTGTCTGGCGGAGGTACATACACCGACATTAGGTATTGAAGAAGCAGCAGCGATCGTAAAATATTACGCAGAAAAAAGTAACCAAGATATCGCGCTTCATTATGATCATGGATTTACGATCGAGTTGGTTAAGAAAGCTATTGATGTCGGATTTACCTCCGTTATGATTGATGGATCAAGCCTTCCATTTGAAGAAAATGTGGCAAAGACAAAAGAAATCGTAGCATATGCACATGAAAGAAATGTTACGGTAGAAGCTGAAATCGGACACGTAGGAGAAGGAGACAGCTATCATGTTGAAGGAAATACAATGTTAACAACACCAGAAGAAGCAAAGAAATTTGTAGAACAGACAGGAGTTGATTCCCTTGCAGTATCTATTGGAACAGCTCATGGAGAATACAAAGGAATTCCACATCTGAATTTTGAAAGATTACAAGAAATTGCAACCGAGGTTTCTATTCCACTAGTACTTCATGGAGGATCTGGTTCTGGAGATGAAAACTTATCCAAAGCAGTAGAACTTGGAATTGCGAAAGTAAATATCTGTACAGACTTATTAAATGCAGCAAGAGATAATACAAAAGATGGATATGCCGAAAGAAGTTACTATGATAGTGTAACACTTGCAAAAGATGGATTTAAAGATTGCCTGAAACATTATTACGAAGTATTCCATACAAAATAAACAAAAAGAAATGCGAAAACATACAATTCAATATTGACGAATCGCCATTTTAAGTGTTAAGATAACTTAGTATGATAAAAGCGAAGAAGGAGACAGTACTTCTATCATGAACGCATGAGCGAGTCCGGGGCGGTGGAAGCCGGGTGTTAGTAAGATAAGAAGGAAGATCACTCCGAAGCTGCAGGCTGAATGAAGTAAGCTGTGCCGGTATCCTCCGTTAACGGGATAACATATGATAGTATGTGAAATAGGTGGTTTAGAAGCAACAGCGTTGTCCTATTTTGGACAGCGCTTTTTCTTATTTTTTCCTATTTCATTAGATTTTCTAAGAAGTAAAAGGAGAGATGAAGATGTACAAGAAAGTATCATCTGACATGAACTTTGTCGATCGAGAGAAAGAGACCGTAAAGTTCTGGAAAGAAAACGAAATTTTTGAAAAGAGTATCGAAGAAAGAAAAGACGATCCGACATATACATTCTATGACGGACCACCAACAGCTAATGGTAAACCACATATCGGACACGTTTTAACTCGTGTTATCAAAGATATGATCCCTCGTTACCAGACAATGAAAGGTCATAAGATCATTCGTAAAGCTGGATGGGATACACACGGACTTCCAGTCGAACTTGAAGTTGAGAAGATGTTAGGTCTTGATGGAAAAGAACAGATCGAAGAATACGGTATGGAACCATTCATCAAGAAATGTAAAGAAAGCGTTTGGAAATACAAAGGTATGTGGGAAGATTTCTCAGATACAGTAGGTTTCTGGGCTGATATGGAGAACCCATACATCACATACGATAATAACTTTATCGAATCTGTATGGTGGGCATTAAAACAGATCTGGGATAAAGGATTACTTTACAAAGGATTTAAGATCGTACCTTACTGCCCACGTTGTGGAACACCATTATCCGCACAGGAAGTGGCACAGGGATACAAAGATGTCAAAGAACGTTCAGCGATCGTTCGCTTTAAATTAGTAGATGAAGATGCATATTTCCTTGCATGGACAACAACACCATGGACACTTCCATCTAATATCGGTCTTTGCGTAAACCCAGAAGAAACATACGCAAAAGTAAAAGCCGCAGATGGATATGTATACTATATGGCAGAAGCACTGCTTGATACAGTTCTTGGAAGATTAGCAGACGAAGAAGCAGGAACACCTGCATATGAAGTCTTAGAAACATACAAAGGAAAAGACTTAGAATACAAAGAATACGAACCATTATATGACTGTGCAGCAAAAGTTGCAGAGAAACAGCACAAGAAAGCATTCTATGTAACATGTGATGGATATGTAACATTAACAGATGGTACAGGTATCGTTCATATCGCACCAGCATTTGGTGAAGACGATGCGAAAGTCGGACGCAAATATGAGATGCCTTTTGTACAGTTAGTAGACGAACGCGGTAATATGTCAGAAGAAACACCATTTGCCGGATTATTTGTTAAGAAAGCAGATCCAGAAGTCTTAAAAGATTTAGAGAGCCGTGGATTATTATATGATGCTCCAAAATTCGAGCATAGCTACCCACACTGCTGGCGTTGTGACACACCACTGATCTACTATGCAAGAGAATCTTGGTTCATCAAGATGACAGATGTAAAAGATCAGCTGATCGCAAATAATAATACAGTTAACTGGGTACCAAAGAGCATCGGTAAAGGACGTTTTGGAGACTGGTTAGAGAACGTACAGGATTGGGGAATCTCAAGAAACCGTTATTGGGGGACTCCATTAAATATCTGGGAATGTGAATGTGGACATCAGCATTCTATCGGATCTATTGAAGAATTAAAGAGCATGTCCGATAACTGTCCAGATGATATCGAGCTTCACCGCCCATATATCGATCAGGTAACAATTAAGTGCCCACATTGTGGAAAACCAATGCATCGTGTAGAAGAAGTAATCGACTGCTGGTTCGATTCAGGATCTATGCCTTTCGCACAGTGGCATTACCCATTTGAGAATAAAGAAATCTTCGAAGATAACTTCCCAGCAAACTTTATCTCAGAAGCTGTAGACCAGACTCGTGGATGGTTCTACTCCTTAATGGCAATTTCAACTTTATTATTTAATAAAGCACCATATAAAAACGTTGTTGTATTAGGACACGTTCAGGATGAAAACGGACAGAAGATGAGTAAGTCCAAAGGAAATGCAGTTGATCCATTCGATGCATTAGAAGAGCATGGAGCAGATGCGATCCGTTGGTATTTCTATACAAATAGTGCCCCATGGCTGCCAAACCGTTTCCATGCAAAAGCCGTTACAGAAGGACAGCGTAAATTCATGGGAACATTATGGAATACTTATGCATTCTATACATTATACGCTGAGATCGACCAGTTTGATCCAACAAAACATGCGTTAGAATATGACAAGTTATCTGTAATGGATAAATGGCTGTTATCTAAGATGAACACAATGGTCAAATCTGTGGATGATAACTTAGGAAACTACAGAATCCCAGAAGCTGCAAGAGCATTACAGGAATTTGTAGATGATATGAGTAACTGGTATGTAAGACGTTGCCGTGACCGTTTCTGGGCAAAAGGAATGGAACAGGATAAGGTAAATGCATACATGACTTTATATACAGCATTAGTTACTGTATGTAAAGCAGCAGCCCCAATGATCCCATTTATGACAGAAGAGATCTACCAGAACATCGTAAGAAGTGTTGATGCATCTGCAAAAGAAAGTATCCACTTATGCGATTTCCCTGTATACAATGCAGAACAGGTTGATGAGAAATTAGAAGCAGATATGGATCTCGTCTTAAAGATCGTCGTATTAGGACGTGCATGCCGTAATGGAGCAGCAATCAAGAACCGTCAGCCAATCGGACAGATGTATGTAAAAGCAGAAGCATCTCTGCCAGATTATGACGAAGCGATCATCTTAGACGAGTTAAATGTGAAGAATATCACATTTACAGATGACGTATCAAACTTCACAACATACAACTTCAAACCACAGTTAAAGACTGTAGGACCAAAATACGGTAAATTAGTTGGAGGAATCAGAAATTACTTAGCAGCAGTTGATGGAAATGAAGCCAAAGCTCAGTTAGACTCTAAGGGAGTATTAACATTTGAAGTTGATGGAACACCAGTAGAATTAGCAGAAGAAGATCTGTTGATCGAAATGGTAAAACAGGAAGGATTCGTAACAGAAGCAGACAACGGAGTGACAGTTGTACTTGATACAAACTTATCCGAAGAACTGTTAGAAGAAGGATTCGTCCGTGAAGTAGTCAGCAAGATCCAGTCTATGAGAAAAGAAGCAGGATTCGAAGTAACAGATCATATCACATTCTCTTACAAAGGATCAGACAAAGCCGCAGACATCATCGGAAGAAACGAAGCAGCGATTGCTGGAGATGTTTTAGCAGATGAAGTGAAAGCTGGAGAAGTTGCTGGATATGAAAAAGAATGGAACATCAATGGTGAGAAAGTTACTTTAGGTGTTGAAAAAAGATAATTTCATATAATGATGAGAGTGTCAATAAGTATAAATTGCTTATTTGTGCAAGCACAAACGCAATCTATACTTTTGACACTTACATCATATAACGAAGAAAATATAAAAAAGATCAGCTGTAGAAAGTTTTACAGCTGATCTTTTTGCTATTATTTATGAAATTTTCTTTGAAAGTGAAATCACATTAAGACCATGTTCTTCCAGAAAAATATTAATATCAATGAGATTCCATTTTTCATTATTAATATGCATCATGATCGCTGCATCCCTTGGGACCTTTGCATAAAGTTCTCCTAACTGAGCGATCCGAAGAGCATGCTGCGTCGTTTTCAGATTCATGTGAGCCCCAAGACACAAAGCAAGCAGATAATCTCTGGAAGGATGAGGCTTCGTTCCATTTAAGATTTCATGGGCATAGCTTTGTGATATCCCACTGTTTTTGATGATCTGCGAAATTTTCAGGTCATGCTTTGCAATATAAACAGAGAAAAAATCCTGCAGGCTTGGTAACTGCTGAAGATTCTTAAGATAATCCGAAAAATTCTCCAAAGAAGTAGATTTTAATTGTTGATCTAAATGATCAGTTAATTGATCCTGCATATGTAAATATCCTTTCTCTCTTTGTGCTTATAATAAACGATCATTGCCCCTTCTTTAAGGAAACTGCTGCAAATACCGCACAAATCAGACACCAGGCAGCCCATACATTTAAATCTGCATAACTTCCTGCCATAGTAAATCCGCAAAGTGCACCAAGTGCAAATAAAACGATCAGTGCGATATTACCGCCCTTTGAACCATTTCTTGTAGCAATAGAAACAATTCCACCAGCCAATAAAATGATCGCAACGATCAATCCGGCAGAACCGCCACTTTCCCCATTTTCTGCTAAAGAATTTGAAATTCCAGCAGCACAAGACTGAAACATAACAAAAGCAAAAAGTACAATTGAGATGATTCCAGAAACTAATTTCCATGTCTTCATATTTAAATTCTCCCTTCTATATTTAACAATATTAAGATTAGCAAATATTCACATAGAAATGTTTCGCTGACAGCGTAAATTTTTACTGCGAGCGATAAAGAACCTACCATATGATTTCTTCGATCAGCAGCATAAAGATCATAAGAATGACCAAAATCCCCAAAGAAATCAGACACTGTAGAACAATTCGAAGTACAAAAGGGAGAGAATGACCCAGAAAAGATCTGGTTCGGATATTTTTGTAGTTAAAATTATAAAAAATAAGGCTGAGCAGTATCAGAAATACAAAAAAACGTTCATGCCATAGTTGTAGCCCAGTTAGAGGAAGTCCGGTTTTTGCATTTGTGAAATCTGAAGTCATACTACAGTAAAGAAAAGAGAGATACCCGAAGAATGCCAAGATCATTTTCCACAGCTTTCCAGTACGAAATCCTGGAATATCAGAATGTATCGAAGAAAGCGTAAATCCAGGTTTTCCAATATCAGAGGAAATATTATCATGTAAAGCTGTCTTAAGTTCCTCAACCGTCTGGAAACGCTCCTCAGGATTCCATCGAATACATTTTGAAATGACGGAACGATATCTGTCATCTGCCAATTGATGTTTTGGATATTCTCCTGTCAATAAGCGGTTAAAAATAATCCCCAATGCATAAATATCAGATCGGGCATCAGACTGCCCAAATCCATACTGTTCTGGAGGGGCATATTCTTTGGTCCCAAGTAATTCGGTATCTTGTTCCTGCCCAGATTCATAATATCTGGCAGTATCGAAATCCACGATATAGACAAGATTTTCACTGGTCAAAATGATATTCGACAATTTCAAATCACGATGAATGATCGGAGGAGTCAGAGTATGAAGTGATTTTAACACATCACAAAGCTTACGCATGATCGCAAGAGCATCCGAATAGACTAGCGATGTCTGTTCGGCGAGCAGCTGTTCTAAAGTTTGTCCATGAATATAATCTTCAATCAGGATCAAAGAATTATTTTCAAGGATCAGGTCATGAATTTTTGGAATTCCAGGGATTTGTAAGTCCCTCAACTGTTTATAAACATCCAAAGAAAATCTGGATAAAACTTTCTTAACGAAAATCTCACCAGACAGTTTGTGTTTAACTAAATATATATGATTGTGATTTCCAAGAGTCGTCAGTTCCTCATAGCAGGATAGACGATATTCTTCTTCTAAAGTCATGTGTTAGGATTCCTTTTGGTTTATGTAATATGTCGTTGAATAATTGTTATATAATTAGTTTAACATAGGTTGATTGTGGAGGAAAGGTGTAGAGAAGATGGATTGAAAACATGAAATAACTATAGTATACTAAAAATAAATAAAATATGTGGAATAAACTGGAAAACACTTAAATGTATTTGAGATAGTGAGGAACAAATAGAGATGTTTCAGAGTGATTTCGGAATTATTGCGGATTATTTTGTGAAGAGAAGGAAAGGGTATAAAACCATTGAAAATCATAAACAAATTAAACATGTAGATGAGATGCTGAAGTTTATGAGGATTTTTGTTGAAGATGAAAGATTTTGAAGTTAAATTTAGAGAAAAAGAAGAAGGGAGCAATTACAATGTGTACAATATTAGATGCAGCAGAAGAAAGAGGAGTTAATAGAGGCGAAACACTAAAATTGATTATGATGGTTCAAAAGAAAATAAAAAAAGGAGATTCAATAGCAAAGATAGCCGATGATCTTGTAGAAGATGAAATTGTGATTTCGCCAATATATAAAATGGTAAAAGAATATCCAGAAGATACGGAGAGAGATATTTATCAGAGAGTGACATGCGGGAGTATCCCAAAGTTTGTGTAAACCTTCAAACTGATGTAAGATAATATTACTC
>OIDS01000941.1_pt1 | contig 10992 bp, 7 predicted proteins | sample 1581491 | NCBI WGS metagenome assembly OIDS01 (sample SAMEA3882553, study PRJEB24775) | human gut metagenome | biome: human-associated habitat; feature: intestine environment; material: feces | place: Netherlands | collected 2009/2010
GGGAAATCTTTGTGGATACAGTCTTTCATTATCTGGCATTGACGGACTTGAGGATGGGCATGAGCAAAAAAGATTACTATCTTAAGTTCTTAGCAGAGGAATTGGAAAGCGGACAGTTTGGAAGTAAGGCAAAGGCGGCAATGCGGTTATTTTCACGGTATGAAAAAAGATATCTTGTACTGGCTCTCATGGATGTGGTGGCTTCCCGCAATTATCTTGAAATTTTCAAATGGTTGTTTCAGGAGATATATATAAATTCCATGATATACGTCAGCATGGATTGTGCCAATGAGCTTTATATTTACGTTGGAAGTGCAGAGACACAGGAAGAAAGAGAGCGGGTTCAGTTTTTATTAGATACCTTTTTGCCAATAGGTATGAGGACAGAAGTCTTTTATCTGGAACATTTTGGAATCCTGGATATGGAAGAAACCATGGTGATAGATAAGGTACTTTTAATATGAGAGATGAGCAAAACGAATTGATTTAACAGTTGGATTTGGCAGTTAGCTTTTGCAAATCGGAAAGAATGGGAATTTATGACATAGCAAAGCTGACGTAAGTCCAGAACCTACGCAAATGGGGAGATATGAATAGCTCTTTATTATGCGATCCGCTTTACAGCTTTAAGCTTACGATAGGATTGCCCTGTGCCGGTGGTGATTGCCGCAACAGCAACCGCTAACAGACTTATATGGGCAATTGTATTCAAGTTGGTAACAGATGATTTATTTCTTGCCCACATACGTTCCTGCCCTGTATTTTTGAAACGTGAATTGTATCTTTCACATTCTGTACGAAGAGAGTAATTACTTTTGAAATATTTGCTGTCTCTGTCGACGGAGAGTCTTAAATCATCGGGAATGGTGATGTATTTTGTACAGCCGCGATGCTTCTTGCCGTTGTAAAAATTTTTGTGATGGCAGGGACAATCAGCGTCTTTGCTTGATTTTAGTGGGCAGCAGAATTTTTGGCGTGTACGTCCATTATCAGAAAATTTACCATCCTTCCACATGGCAAGCCCGGCATCGCAGACAGGATTTCCCTGTGGAAGAAGTTTTGGATTTTTGGTGGATCGTTTGTTTAATGGAATAATACATTCGCCTTGGTAGAGTTCCTGTACCTGATTATAGATATTTTTAACATCATAGCCTTTATCAGCAAGGAAGGTACATTCGGTTATCGGCAGAAAGGTATGTGTGTCAGCCAAAATATCAAGCGCAACAGTGGAATCATGGACATTGGCGGTAGTGGTCAGTTCATAAATGGGAAGACCTGAAATACAGTCAACAAGGACGTGGTTTTTGTAACCCCAGTAGAATTCATACTTTTTCTCGTTTGTTTGGTTAGAAGCAGTATGTACGCCAAGTTTGCAATCAGTATCTGCTTTGGGCTGGTTATCAGGCTTAAATTTGTTGGATAGAAAAGATTTAGGATTATTCTGTGAAGTGTTTGCAGCAATCGGAGTAGAGTCCAAACCAATAAAAGATGTATCAACAATACCTTGTTTTGAAAGATAAAGAACTTGGGATTTCATAATGGATGAAAGTACACCGTTATCAAGCTGTTTTAGAAAACGATCAAACGTCCAGTAAGAAGGCAACGGAGCAGAAATATCAAAACCGCAGTAATGGGCGATTAGAAGGTTGTTGTTAAGATAATCAACAAGATCCGTAATCATTGAAAAGCCTTCACATTTCATAACGATAAACGAACAAATCATGGCATGATTGGAAAAGCCTTTTCGTCCGGTTTTAGGGAATTCAGGGACAAAGGATAAATCGAGATTCAGAAAAAGTGAATCGTAAAACTTTGCAACTGGTTGTGAAGTGAAAAGACGAATGTCTTTCAAAATTTCTTGACGATAGATAACAATCAGCTCCTCTCGGTGAATTGATTTTGACAACTTAATTATACCATTTGGAGCTGGTTGTTACTATAAATTTGGAGTGATAAAAGAGGTTGCCATGCCTCGCAAACATGCATAAATACTGAGTATGTAGAGTTTTGCTCATGGCTAATAGTAAAATTAGTGGAGGTAGGAATTATGTTGAGAACAGTACGGACAGAAAATGGATGGGTGAAAGGTATTGAAGCCGCAGACCCTAGGATAACTGCATTTAAGGGAATCCCTTTTGCGGCTCCTCCGGTAGGAGAGAACAGATGGAGAGCACCCCAGCCCTGTGAAGACTGGGATGGAGTTCGTGAATGCTATCGCTTTGCTCCGATTTCCATGCAGAGCGTCCCGGGAATCGGTGATAACGTGTATATCCGTGAGTGGCATGTGGATCCGGAAATTGCCATGGATGAGGATTGTCTGTATTTGAACGTATGGACAGGTGCTAAAGAAGTAACAGAAAAACAGCCGGTTTTGGTATGGTTTTTCGGAGGAGGACTCCAGTGTGGATATCCTGCCGAAATGGAATTTGACGGAGAGAGAATTGCACGTCGCGGTGTGGTTGTTGTAACGGTAAACTACCGGGTTAATGTTTTTGGATTTTTGGCACATCCTCAGCTGACAGAGGAGCAGCCTGACGCACCGACTAATTTTGGAAGTCTGGATCAGCAGGCAGCACTTCGATGGGTACAGAGAAATATTGCTTTCTTTGGTGGAGATCCGGGTAATGTGACCATTGCAGGACAGTCAGCCGGAGGCGGAAGTGTTATGAGCCAGATGGCATGTATGGATAATGAAGGCTTATTTCATCGTGCAGTAGTGATGAGTGCAATGATTCGCTCTCCTTATCAGGTTGGAGGAATCGGAGTGCCGGAGGAATTGTGGCATGCTGAGGAAAATGGACAGCATTTTCTTTCTTTCCTGGGCTGCTCAACTATTGAGCAGGCTCGTAAGCTGGATGCGGCTACGATTCGTGACAAGTATGAGGAATATACCAAAATATTTCCGGCTATGTTTACCGTATTGGATCACAAGTTCTGTGTAGGTGACCCAATGGTTCTTTTCATGGAAGGCAAGCATGTAAATGTTCCCGTTATGTCTGGAAATACTTCAGATGAATTTCCCAGTTATATAGAAGCTTCCTCAAAAGAAGATTTGAAAAAGAAAGCAGAAGAGATTTTCGGAAAGAATGCTGAGACCTTTTTGCGCTTTCCCGAGGCAATGCGGGAGGATTCTGATGGAAAGTATGCGAAGGTAAACGGAATTGAATGTACGATCAAGTGTCTTTTTTCAGATAAAAAAAGTGCAGGTGAAAAAAAGCCCTACTATTATTACAGGTTTGATGCAGATATTCCAGGATGGGATAATGCCGGAACCTTCCATTCTGTAGATTTATGGTTTTTCTTTGAAACACTGGCGAAATGCTGGAGACCCTTTGTGGGGCGGCATTACGATCTTTCCAGAATGATGTGCAATTACTGGGTGAATTTCATAAAAACAGGTGATCCAAACGGCAATGATGCGGACGGAAAACCAATGCCCTACTGGTATCCATATGAAAAAGAAAAGCCCTGTGAGATGATCTTCATGTCAGATAGACCGGTAGTGAACTGCGGAGGGGTGACACCCTTTAAGGAATTTTTACAAGAACAGATCAAGAAAACCCTTTCGATAGGAAAGATTTTCCATAAAGAATGGCTGGAGCCGATATGGGAAGGTGGGTATTGCTTCCGGGAAACCTTTGCAGCAGTTGCTGATGAGAATGGATGCAGGGCTCCTTTCCTGTGGACTCCAAAAGAAGTTTTGTCCGTAGAAAGCTATGACGGGGAAACAGTATATGAAGAGGGGATCGATTACCTTGTAGAGGGAGATGAGCTGGTAATTCCTGAAGGGAGTCACATACCGGTAACCGGATGGGATACCTTCCTCTATCCGGACTTTGATACGGCAAAGAAGGCAGGAGAAGCAAATGAATTTGCAAAAGATTTCGGTCCGCTAGTGACTACCAACGGAAAATTCTTAAACCTATGTGCCATAGGCAATCCGAAGCTTGTTACAGAGAAACAGATCGCAGTTACCTATAAGGCAACGAAGAAGGAGTTACTTTCCGCTCCGGAAAGTCAACTGGACAAACTGCCGAAGCTCTCTGCAAAGCTGGAAGTAGGAGAACCCGTTAAGATCGTTTTGTATGGGGACAGCGTGTGCTGTGGCTGTGACTGCAGCGGTATGTATGGACAGAAGCCGGGACAGCCTACCTGGGCAGAGCTGCTGTTCCATCAGATGGAGGAAAAATGGCAGAGTCCGGTATGCTTCCACAACACATCGGTAGAAGGAGTGGATTCCGAATGGGCAATCGAAAATTCATCACAGCGTGCAGCCAACTTCCATCCGGATCTGGTTATTCTTGGTTTTGGAATGAATGACCGTTGCGGTATGGAAGAATACAGAAATAAAACAGGCAGACTCATAGAGGCAATCCGGAAGGTTAGTCCGAAAACGGAATTTTTATTGATTGCGTCTACGCTTCCCAATGAACTGGCTGCTACGGAGCCACACCATTTCTGGGCACATCAGGATGAATACAGTGAAAGTCTGAAGGGCTTAGAAGGTATGGGAGTTGCTATAGCAGATATACAGGCAGTTCAAAAAGAAATCGGAAAGAGAAAACGATACATTGATATAACCGGAAACTGGTTAAATCACCCCAATGATTATCTTGCCAGAATTCTGGCACAGGTAGTGCTCAAAACTCTTGGAATGTAAAAAAGTAGCTTACAATGAGCAAGTTAAAGATTAAAACAAAGGAAAGACAATTTGAGACAGCCAGGGATTTATACGGAATCAAATATGTGCACCATATGAAGCTGGAGTTCCCAGCAGATAATAACAGGATAGAAAGACTTGGCGGATGGGATTTTCTGTTTATTGTAGATGAATTGTTTACGGATTGTGTACAGGTTGACTGGGGAAGTTTTGCTTATAAATGTACGAAAGAGCAGCTTATAGAATTGACTAGGAAAACAAAATGCGCGATTTCTGGGATAGAACTGCTGAAGCCTGAAAAGATATACGGTATAGTGTTTATTGAAGAGTGTTAAAAACAAAGGCATAGCACCCGTAATGGGGCTATGCCTTTGTGCTTATTCTGGCATTCATTTTTAGTTAGTGCGGGTTATTTACCTAATACAGTTTTTCTCATAATAAAAATCTGTTAGTTAAACTTTTTCAAATTTTGCTACTTCATCCGATAAATCTTCCGAAAGGTTCTTATTTTCGTCCGCCTGCACTGTAATTGCTGAAATTGCTGTTACAAGTTGTGATATCTCTTGTGCTACGTTTGTAACACCTTTTGCAGATTCTTCAATCGCTATAGAAATGTTATTGATACCTTCATTCATATCATTCATTGTACCTAAGCTATCTTTTGACTTAACTGCAAACTCGTTAAATGTATTACTTGCCTGTTCAGAATCAGCATCATAATTTCCAATAATTTTTACAAAGTTGTCATAATCAAGTGCTACCTTTTCATCTACAAAACGAATCATTTCCGTTGCATTTCCAGACAGATTGTTTACTGCCTCAATAACTTTTCCACTGATTTCCTGAATATTGTTTGCTGTCTCACGTGAACTATCTGCAAGCTGTCTGATTTCATCTGCAACAACGGCAAAGCCCCTGCCTGCTTCCCCTGCTCTTGCTGCTTCAATCGATGCATTAAGTGCTAGAAGATTTGTCTGTGCTGCGATATTTAAGATATTTTCTGTAAGTTTTGCAATTTCATTTACAGACTTAGATGCTTCTACTGCCTCCGCGACATCCTTTTCAATGCCATCAAATGTTTCTACTGTTTTTTCTTTTGATGCAATCGCTTCTTTATAGCTATTTTCTGCAGTAAGCTTCACTTCATGCAACTTCATTGCAGAGTTCTTAGCATCCTCATTCATGCCTGCCATTTTCTCTAGCAGATTATTACATCCTTGGGCTAAATCATATAGAGAAGCAGATACCTCTTCCATGGATGCTGCAAGTTCTTCCGATGTTGCACTCACATTGGATGCACTCATATTTGAAGATTCCGCCTCATTTTGTACAAGATAGGAAGATTTTTTCATATCTTTTGATACACTCTGAATCTTTACCATAAGATTTTGTAATGTTTCAATAAAATGGTTGACACCATTTGCAAGCTGACCAATTTCATCACTGGTTTCATCAAATACTCTTAACGTAAGATTACCCTGTCCTGATTCTATACCTAAAATGATATCATCCAAATCATTCTTTGCTCTTTTTGCTGGACGAACAATGGACTTATTAATAACAATCGAAAGAAGTACGATTACAATAATATCAGCTACCACAAGTGCAAGATCAAAAATGATGCTTCCATTTATTCTGTAGTTGCTATGTCTGATGGCTTCTTCCACTTCTCCTTTTGCTGTTTCAAAAACCGCGGTATCATTATTTTCCACTGCTTCTTCATATTGTTCAAACTGTTCTATAAGCACATTATTCTTTCCTCGAATAGCTTGTAATGCCATTAAATTCAAGACTGTAATCAAAACTGCAAAAAAGCCTACAGACACTAACATTGTTACTAACTTTTTTCCCAAGTTCTTTCTTTTTTTCATGTTTATTTTTCTTCTTTCTGCGAAAGGCACCAATGCGTTATGTTTTGGAATTTTTTACCATCATTTTATCCCACCCCACAAAATTTTGTCAATACTTTATTCTCTTGATAGAAAATTTTAATCTTTACTCTGATGAGGATGGCGTGAAACACATCCGTATCAAAGCCAGACCTAATAAATGGCATGAGAATGACTGCCCTTTCTGTCACAAGTCATGTCCTGCTTATGACAAACATTCCAGCAGACCAACCACTTGGAGGGGGCTGGACTGGGGTGGTATTCTGGTCGAAGTTGAATACCAGACGCATCGTATCATCTGCCTTGAACATGGGGTATATGTTGCCGAAGTTCCATGGGCATATCCAGGTAGTAGATTTACCAAGGATTTCGACCTTACCGTTGCATGGTTTGCATCCTATCTTCCAAGAAGTACCACATCATACTTCATGAGAGTGGACTGGGAAACTGTAGGCCGCTGTGTCAATCGTGCTCTTCATGATTTAGAACCGGAGCGCTCAAGAAGACTTGATGGTCTGGTTAATATCGGCATTGACGAAACCAGTTACAAAAAGGGTCACAAGTACATTACAGTAATCTTTAATCACGATACCAACACAGTGGTATGGGCATCGGAAGACCATGGCAAATCCGTTCTTGAAAAGTTTTATAAACAGCTTACTCCAGAGCAGCTATCCAGCATCAAGGTTGTTACAGGTGATGGTGCCAAATGGATCACAGAGTGTGTAAATGAATACACTCCTGACTGCGCCCATTGTGTTGATTCCTTTCACGTAGTCGAGTGGGCTATGACAGCTCTCGATGAAGTCAGAAAAGATATCTGGCATGATGCCTGCAGCGAATATAAGCAGGTCAAAAAAGATAATCCATGTGGCAAGGGTCGTCCTAAAAAGGATGATCCTGAACTTGCTATTGTGAAAGCAGCTAAAGCAGATGAGATAAAAGGCTCTGCATACATGATAAAGGTTCTCTGTTTCCTTTTTGATACCAAATATCATATGCAATATATAATATCTTTCTAAACTCTTCCATGTTTCTATTATTGATAGTATTAAAATCTCCTATGAGAATATACTCTTCGTTAGAATGTTTCTGTAAAAATGAATACAATTCATTCCAAAATTGTTCATCATATTTGGGTGGAATTGGTTATCTAATTAACTACATTATTTTCTGTCTAAAATATCCATAAATTCGTCACCTGTAATTGTTTCCTTCTCATACAGGTACATAGCCAGTTCGTCCAGTTTTTCCCTGTTTTCAGCAAGGATTTTTCTTGCTTTTTCATGCTCTGCTTTTACGAGCTGCACGACTTTTTCATCAATTTCCTTCTGTGTATCTGCAGAACAGGAAAGAGACGTATCGCCGCCAAGATACTGGTTGGTCACGTTTTCCATTGCCACCATGTCGAATTCATCTGTCATGCCGTAGCGGGTGATCATCGCTCTTGCAATTTTTGTTGCCTGTTCGATATCATTGGAGGCTCCGGTCGTGATCTCACCAAATACGATCTCCTCTGCCGCACGTCCGCCTGTAAATGTAGCAATCTTATTCTCAAGTTCTTTTTTCGTCATCAGATATTTATCACCCTGCTCAACCTGCATAGTGTAGCCGAGTGCACCTGAGGTACGCGGGATGATCGTAATCTTCTGGACCGGTGCTGAATGACTCTGTAATGCAGCTACCAGAGCGTGTCCGATCTCATGATATGCAACAACCTTCTTCTCTTGATCTGAAAGAACCGCATTCTTCTTCTGATATCCTGCAATAACCACTTCTATACTTTCTTCGAGATCAGATTCATTTACAACGGTCCTTCCACTACGGACAGCACGTAATGCTGCTTCATTTATAATATTGGCAAGCTCCGCACCGGATGCCCCCGATGCCATACGTGCAATCGTATGCAGGTCAACATCATCAGATGCTTTTATCTTCTTTGCATGAACCTTTAAAATTGCTTCACGGCCTGCAAGATCCGGCAGTTCAACCGGCACACGTCTGTCAAAACGTCCCGGACGTGTAAGTGCCGGATCTAACGACTCCGGACGGTTCGTTGCAGCAAGAATGATGACACCATTATTTCCTTCAAATCCGTCCATCTCTGTAAGAAGCTGGTTTAAGGTCTGCTCCCTCTCATCATTTCCGCCCATTTGTCCGTCACGCTTTTTACCAATGGCATCAATTTCATCAATAAACACGATACATGGTGCCTTTTCCTTTGCCTGTCTGAAAAGATCTCGAACCTTGGAAGCTCCCATACCGACAAACATCTCTACGAATTCTGATCCGGACATTGAGAAAAATGGTACATTTGATTCACCTGCAACTGCTTTTGCAAGCATTGTTTTGCCGGTTCCCGGAGGTCCTACAAGAAGGACACCTTTTGGCATAGACGCACCTACATCGGTATACTTCTTCGGATTGTGAAGATAATCAACGATCTCTGAAAGGTTTTCTTTCGCCTCATCTTCTCCTGCAACGTCTGAAAAACGGATTCCCTCACTGGATTGCACATAAATCTTCGCATTGCTTTTTCCCATTCCAAAAGCCATCGAATTTTTTCCTCCGGCATGCTCCATCAGTTTCTTCGCCATATAATTTCCCAGTGCGATAAAAAGGATCAATGGCAAAACCCCGGTCAGCAGGAAGCTGATGATCGGTGACATCTGCTTATCGATATCTTTTGCGAATACTGCTCCACATTCATATAGCCTGTCCGTCAGGTTCGGATCGTTCATCAGACCTGTTTTATAAATATTTTTTTGATCTTTATCTGTAAAGATGATCTGATTGTCCTTAACTTCTACTTCACCGATATTCTTCTTCTCGATCATGCTCATAAAAGTTCCATAATCCGTTTCCTTTACCTGATGCTCCATAAGGATTGGTGTGACAACCAGATTAAATACGATCAGCACTATTAACACAATCCCATAATAATATGCCAGTGGTTTTTTCGGTGTTTTAACTTCTTTCATGGTCTTTCCTCCTGTTGTTCTGCGTTATGCTTTCTCCGTGCATTTTCGTATTATTTATTCTGCCATCTGACTTCGCCCTTGGACAGAAGCGGATAACAGATCAGCTGATCTGAATCCAGATTTTCCGCATGCATGTCAACCGCTGTGATCTGATGATTATCATAAGTCGTATAATAATAAATACCTTTTGCTGTATTACAACAGGACGTGTATATCGTGATCTCATATTTGCCTTCTGTCACCTCACAGCATCCACGCTGCTGATCTACGGATCCTAAGATATGGAAGAACTGGCTTACACTCTCATCCTCTTCTTCACCGGAGATCGAATTTAATTTTGTAAAGGCAACTTTCACAAATCTTGACTGGCTGGAAAGATCTCCAGGTATTCCCATTCCACCCATTCCTCTGCTATATGCATCAAGCTGTAATACTCCTGCAAAAGTACTCTCCGGCTGTTTTCTGGATACTCCGGCATAATTATTCAGTGCAAACATCTGACTCGGGAATGGTGGATTATTGGTAAGCACTCCTACCGGATTATCATATACATGCAGCCCATCCTTCATAGACTCAACAACGATACAGGAGTCTTTGTCTGCAATGATCCAGTGAAGCTGTGCTGTCGGCAGCTGTTCACTGAATGCTGTGCCTGTCAGTCTCATTGCTGCCAGCTTCTCTCTCGCCTCTGCTACAGTAGCACACTGTGTAAGGATCCATGGGATGAACTCGAACTGTGCCACCTGGCTGACTTCTGTTTCATCTTCCGGCAAAGCCTCTTCATATGCCGCATTGCCGACAAAATTAAGACCTGCCATTCCAAGGCCTTTTTCATTAACAGCATCATAATAAAGCGGATAACCTCCTGCAACAAATGCCATTCCGATCAAAGCATAATGGCTTTTTATCTTCCCGGCAAACCGGAAATCAAATTCGTAATTTCTTGGCGTTATCGTGATCTGTTCCCCATAGGAAAATTCATAATCAAGCGTTCTGCCCATATAAAAATCTTTTGTTTTGTAAGTTGCTGCTGTACACATATCGAACACCTCTTCTTTCTGCTATAATAGTCCTGCAAACAATCTCATAAACAACTGTCCGAGCCGTAAATATGCACTCCGTCCTGTGCGGTACTTTTCGGTCACTTCCCTGCATTCATTCATGGTTGCTCCCAGATCATCTCTTATATCCAAAACTGTCTGACTATCCGCCATAAAACAACCATTTTCAAAGTGGTGATAAAGCAATGCCATTCAGTTAAGCATCATTTTAGTGGTTTTCTGTCATAGAAAGCCACTGTTTTTATACCTAAAACTTTAAAAATATTACAAAAAACAGTTGACAAGTAAGCCAATATATGTTGCGTAAGCCTTGATTATAAACATATTTCAAGGAGGCTCATTATGGCTGATTTTTCTTATCCAATTTAAAATCCACACTCGACAACTGCATCACAGAACTC
>OIDS01000946.1_pt1 | contig 10941 bp, 10 predicted proteins | sample 1581491 | NCBI WGS metagenome assembly OIDS01 (sample SAMEA3882553, study PRJEB24775) | human gut metagenome | biome: human-associated habitat; feature: intestine environment; material: feces | place: Netherlands | collected 2009/2010
CTGAATGGTCATTCGACCATCCACTCGCTAAGTGCAGACGTGTTCGTACGGTTGCCGACACATGATCTCTTTTTATAATATTCAAATAATTTACGTTATTCAAACTTCTACGGAGTGTGTATGTTTTACTGTATTGGTGTTTATAATAACTTCCTGTCTACCACCACATAAATCAAAAAGCAATCACGTTTAACATACATCCACCAGCTTGAATTCTTTTAATTTTATGATTGAAAGTCTTCAGGTATTTAGAGAAAAAATAAAAGATAGCATGTGAGCAACGATCGAATTCCGTCAATGGAATTCGTGTTGCTCACATGCTATCTTTTATTTTTTCTCTAAATACTCGATGACCTTCAACTCATACAACTTAAAATTGTTACAAAATTAACGTGATTATGCACAAAAATGAACCGGATTGTTACAAAATTAACGTACAAATTGCACAAAAAACACTTGAATTTGTCGAAGAATGTGCGTATAATGAGAGTCAATATACTGATATAGAGGAATTAAGGAGGATGAGTCATGAGTCGTTTGGAATTAAGGTCTCCGAACCAGGCACAGCTGGTTGTGGAAGGTCTTTATAAGGATTTGGAACGAAGAATCGAGTCAAGCCCGCCAGGGTTATGTCCGGTTGATATGTCCAGAGCATTTTTGGAGATCTGTCATGCACAGAGCTGTGGAAAGTGTGTTCCATGTCGTGTAGGACTTGGACAGTTAAAGAATCTGATCACTGATGTTTTAGATGGCAAAGCAACGATCCGAACTTTAACAGAGATACAGGAAACAGCAAAATCCATTATGGAATCTGCAGATTGTGCGATTGGCTATGAGGCAGCCAATATGGTATACAAAGGAGCCATTGGATTTAAAGATGATTATGTAGAACATATCATGTATCATCGATGCTTAAGTACGTTAAAGCAGCCAGTGCCATGTGTATCCAGATGTCCTGCGAGAGTGGATATTCCGGGATATATTGCGTTGGTGCGTGAAGGAAGATATGAGGATGCGATCCGTCTGATCAGAAAAGATAATCCATTTCCAACAACATGTGGATTTATCTGCGAGCATCCATGTGAAGCATTATGCCGTAGAAATATGATCGATGATGCGGTGAATATCCGTGGATTAAAACGTATGGCAGCAGATGCAGCAGGATACGTTGTACCGCCAGAATGTGCAGAATCTACAGGGAAGAATATTGCCGTTGTAGGTGGTGGACCAGGTGGATTAAGTGCAGCATATTTTTTACAGTTGATGGGGCATCAGGTAACCGTATATGAGATGCTTCCAAAACTTGGAGGAATGTTACGTTATGGAATTCCAAACTACAGACTGCCAAAAGAACGCTTAGATGATGATATTCAGGCAATCTTAGACACAGGAGTCAAAGTAGATTGTGGAAAAGCTATCGGCAAAGATTATTCCATTGTGGATTTAAAAGAAAAATACGATGCTGTACTGATCACGATCGGTGCAAGTACAGATAAGAAGTTAGGATTAGAAGGCGAAGATGCCAAAGGCGTTATTTCAGCGGTACAGTTCTTAAGAGATGTCGGACACGGAACACAGGAAAGCCTGGAAGGAAAAGAAGTTGCCGTGATCGGTGGTGGAAATGTTTCCATGGATGCAGTTCGTACATCTGTAAGATTAGGTGCGAAGAAAGTCAGCATCGTATATCGAAGAAGAGTTGCCGATATGACAGCACTTCCAGATGAGATTTCTGGAGCAGAAGCAGAAGGTGTTGAGATCAAGACATTGATGGCACCTTCAAGAATCGAGAAAGACGAAGAAGGTAATGTCAAAGGTATATGGGTAACACCACAGATGATCAGTAATATCAAAGGTGGAAGAGCATCTGTAAAGCCAACAGGGGAAGATGACGTATTTATCCCATGTCAGACACTGATCGTAGCGATCGGTCAGGATATCGAATATCAGCACTTCGAAGAAGCAGGAGTTCCCGTACAGAGAGGAAAGATCAACGTAGAGAAATTTGGTGGATTCGAAGAGATGCCAGGAGTATTTGCAGGTGGAGACTGTGCGACAGGTCCATCCACAGTTATTTCAGCGATCGCAGCAGGTAAAGTGATCGCAGCCAATATCGATGAATATCTGGGATATCATCATGAAATCACAGCAGATGTTGAGATTCCAGAACCTAAGTTAGAAGATAAACCAGCATGTGGAAGAGTTAATCTTACAGAGAGAGAAGCTGGAGAGAGAGTTAAAGACTTTGAAGGAGTCGAAAACTGCATGACAGAGAAAGAAGCATGCCAGGAGGCAGGAAGATGTCTTCGCTGTGACCACTTCGGTTATGGTATTTTCAAAGGAGGTAGGGATACAAAATGGTAAATATTACAATAGATAACCACACGATCGCTGTACCTTCTGGAACAACGATCATGGAAGCAGCAGCCTCCATTCATATACCGATTCCAAAGCTTTGTTATTTAAAAGATATCAATGAGATTGGAGCGTGCAGAGTCTGCGTTGTAGAAATTGAAGGACAGGATCATCTGGTAACATCCTGTAATAACGTGGTAGAAGAAGGAATGACGATCTATACCAACAGTCCGAAAGTACGCAGAAACCGAAAACATACGGTAGAGATGATCCTTTCCCAGCACGATGCACAATGTGCAACTTGTGTAAGAAGCGGAAATTGTACACTTCAGACGGTTGCTAATGATCTGAATATTGTAGATAGTCCTTATAAGAAGGAAATCTGTATCGAAGAATGGGATACAAGATATCCATTGGTACGTGATGCAAGCAAATGTGTCAAATGTATGCGTTGTATACAAGTATGTGACAAGATTCAGGGAATGCATATCTGGGATGTATCTGGAACTGGAGCAAGAACAACAGTTGGAGTTTCAGAAAACAGAGATATCAAAACAGCAGATTGTGCATTATGTGGACAGTGTATCACACATTGTCCAACAGGAGCATTACGTGAACGAGATGATACAGACAAATTATATCGTGCATTAGAAGATAAAGATACGATCGCGGTAGCACAAATCGCACCAGCAGTTCGTGCTGCATGGGGAGAAAGTCTTGGATTATCAAGAGAAGAAGCAACAGTTGAGAAGATCGTAGATGCACTTCGAAGGATCGGTGTAGATTATGTATTTGATACAACATTTTCAGCAGATCTTACGATCATGGAAGAAGGAACGGAATTTGTCGAGAGATTTACAAATGGAGATCTTGATATGTATCCAATGTTTACATCCTGTTGTCCAGGATGGGTACGTTTCATCAAATCTCAGTATCCACAGATGGTAAACAGATTATCTTCTGCCAAATCTCCACAGGAGATGTTTGGGGCAGTGATGAAGACTGCATTTGCAAAGAAGATGAACATCGACCCAGACCGTATTTTTGCATTATCCATTATGCCATGTGTTGCGAAGAAAGATGAAAGAGAGAAACCATTATTCCATGGTGAGTTTGCAGGACATGGAGTTGACTGTGTGTTAACAACAAGAGAATTGGACCGTCTGATCCGTGCTGATCATATTGATCCAAAGACATTAAAAGATGCTGCCTTTGATACTCCGTTTACTGAGGGAACCGGAGCAGGAGTGATCTTTGGGGCAACTGGCGGAGTTATGGAAGCGGCATTGCGTTCTGCGTATTACCTGATCACAGGAAAGAATCCAGAAGTAGATGCATTTAAACAGATTCGTGGAGTGAACAAAAACGGATGGACAGAAGCCCAATTTGAGATTGCTGGCAATACGATAGATATCGCAGTTGTGAGTGGACTTCAGAATACAAGAAATCTGATGGAAGCGATCCAGAAGAGAGAAGTACACTATCATTTTGTAGAAGTCATGGCATGTCCAGGCGGATGTGTAGGTGGAGGCGGACAGCCGATCCATGAAGGAAAAGAACTGGCATCTGACCGTGGATCCAACCTGTACTTCCTGGATAAGACAGCCCATTTGAGATTTTCACACGAGAATCCAGATATCAAACATCTGTATGATGAATACTTTGGATCACCGGGAAGTCATAAAGCACATCAGTTACTGCATGTGCAAAAATAGCTGTTAATACCTTTTAATAAAGAAAATCCAGACATTTAGAAGATACAAATTCTAAATGTCTGGATTTTCTCTCTTTTTAAATCACATTACCATCTTGGATTGTCAAGTACAGTTACTTCGCCATTGATCTCACAAACAATATGGCGGTATCCTTTGGTTTCAATCGTTCCATAATCATGTCCTGCATCTGCATCAAATACATAAAAAGCAGTCAGGACTTCATCTCCAGTATTAATGGTGCGGTGAGCATATCCGCGAGGAACATACAATGCTTTTCCTTTTTCCATCCGTTCAACCCGCCAATCACCGTCAAGGTTTTCAAGCATCATATACCCTTCGCCTTTTAATGTATAATAAACTTCGGCAGTGTCTACGATCTGATGAAAATGTCCTTTCGTCATATAATATTCATTTCCAATCTTCCCAGGATGGATCATCGTTGTGCCGAATGCAAGATCACCAGCACGCTCTGGGCATCCAAGTTCATAAAACTCATAGATCAAAGGGTCTTCGTGTTTAAGAATTTCTTCAACAGCTTCTTGATCCTGATACATATTTTTCATCTGGGAAAGATAACGCTTTGTAGTATCTGCGTGCTTGGAAAGTCCGTTATTTAGATCAAAATCCAAAGTAAAAGCCTGATCCCAGTTAAACTGATTCATAAAATACCTCCTAAAAAATTGCCTTAGATCTCAAGTGTGGAAACGCCTTGTTCTTTCATCATAGCTTCGAATTCCTTGATGATCGAGATACCAGCACTTGTTCCGATACGTTGGGCACCGCACTCTATCATTTCCATAAATGTCTTGGCATCACGGATTCCACCAGCAGCTTTTACCTTTACCGCATCTCCAACATGCTCTTTCATTAATTTCACATCATCAAAAGTAGCACCGCCAGTACCGAAACCAGTGGATGTTTTGATAAAATCAGGTTTCACTTCTTTGGCGATTTCACAAAGCTTGATCTTCTCCTCATCATTAAGATAACAGTTTTCAAAAATGACTTTACAAGTAACATCTTTTTCATGGCAGGCAGCAACGATCTGTGACATCTCATCCTTGATATAATCCCAGTTAGAAGCTTTGATCTCTGTCTGATTTACAACATAATCAATCTCATTTGCACCATTTGCAATGGCATCTTTTGTATCAAAGACTTTAGAAGCGATCGTTGTTTGACCTAATGGGAAAGAGATAGCCGCTCCTGTATGAATATCCGTTCCTTCCAGTAACTTTGCACATAATCCAGACTGCACCTGATTGATCGCTACCATGGCAAAATGATGATCTTTTGCCTCATTACATAAGACCTCCATGTCTTTAGGAGAAGCATCCGTATGTAAATTTGTGTGATCGATCATTCTTGCAAGATCATCTAATTTATATGATTTCATAAAAACCTCCTGTTTTTGCTGATATGTTTGTTTCATGTTAGTTAAAATATAACATTATGTAACCATTATGTCAATATTATGTAAATAAAATAAGAGAAAATAAATTGACATAAAATAAAAAATCCGATAAAGTGAAAGAAAAAAGAAAGAGAGTATAAAATGGGAGCATTTTATTTAGATATAAAAAAAGATTTATTAGATAAGATCTTAGGTGGAGTTTACCAGCAAGGAAGTATCATACCAAATGAATATGAATTAGCTGAGATCTACAAAGTCAGCCGGCCGACGATCCGTAAGGCGGTACAAATTTTAGTGGATGAGGGATATTTAGAAAAACGTAAAAAACGAGGGACGATCGTATGTGATCCAACGATCCGGCAGGAATTTGCACAGGTGATTCAGACATTTGATAAAGAAGTAAAAGAAAAAGGACTGACTCCATCGACAAAAGTTCTGACATTCAAACAAGAAAAGGCAGAAGAAGAAGTCCGCCAGAAATTGAATCTCAAAGAAACAGAAAAAGTTTATAAACTGGTCAGATTGAGATACGTTGATGATCAGCCTAATGTTCTGGTTACAACGTATGTGCCATGCAGACTGTTTGAACATTTGTCAGAAGTTGATTTTGAAAAGGAGAGCTTATATCAGACATTTCATAAGGAAGGAAGAGATATCACATCCATACAGAGAAAGTTGGATGTGATCCTTGCAGATGAAACATGTGCGGATCTGTTAGATGTCAAAAATGGAGATCCTTTATTTTATTTTCATTCCACAGGATATGATGAAAGTCATACAGCGATTGAATATTCGATTGCGAAATATCGGGGAGATCGGAATAGCTTTGTTTTTCAACTTTCAAATAACGTGTATTATTCTTAATACATTTATTTACAAATATCAGTTTTTTCTGTATAATAAAGCACAATAAGCTGAAAACAGTGAATAAAACAATAAACAGCAACGCAGGAGGAATGACCATGAGCAAAATTCAGATGACCACTCCATTAGTAGAGATGGACGGAGATGAAATGACAAGAATTCTTTGGAAGATGATCAAAGATGAATTGTTATTACCATTTATTGATTTAAAAACAGAATATTATGACCTTGGGTTAGAACACAGAAACGAGACAAACGATCAGGTTACATTTGATTCCGCAGAAGCAACAAAGAAATATGGAGTTGCAGTCAAATGTGCAACGATCACTCCAAATGCAGCGCGTATGGATGAATATGATTTAAAAGAGATGTGGAAGAGTCCAAATGGAACAATCCGTGCGATCTTAGACGGAACAGTATTCCGTGCACCGATCACAGTCAAAGGAATCGAACCAACCGTCAGCAAATGGAAGAAACCAATCACGATCGCAAGACATGCCTATGGTGATGTATACAAAGGTGTGGAGATCAAAGTTCCAGGAGCAGGAAAAGCAGAATTAGTATTTACAGGAGAAGACGGAACAGAGATCAGAGAAACAATTCATGATTTTGACGGACCAGGAGTGATCCAGGGAATGCATAACATTGATGCATCTATTGCAAGCTTTGCAAGAAGCTGCTTTACATATGCATTAGACACAAAACAGGATCTGTGGTTTGCAACAAAAGACACGATCTCTAAGAAATACGATCACACATTCAAAGATATCTTCCAGGAAATCTTTGATGCAGAATACAAAGAGAAATTTGATGAAGCAGGAATCGAATATTTCTACACACTGATCGACGATGCAGTAGCCCGCGTTATGAAATCAGAAGGTGGATTTATCTGGGCATGTAAGAACTATGACGGAGATGTTATGAGTGATATGATCTCATCTGCATTCGGGTCATTAGCAATGATGACATCTGTATTAGTATCACCACACGGATACTATGAATACGAAGCAGCTCATGGAACAGTACAGCGTCATTATTACAAACATCTGAAAGGTGAAGAGACATCTACAAACTCTGTAGCAACAATCTTCGCATGGACAGGAGCGTTAAGAAAACGTGGAGAATTAGATGGCAATAAAGAATTAATGGCATTTGCTGATAAACTTGAGAAAGCTACATTAGACACGATCGAGAGTGGTACAATGACAAAAGACTTGGCACTTATTACAACTCTTGAGAATGTGAATGCTGTGAATAGTGAAGAGTTTATTAAGGCAATTGCGGAACGTTTAAAATAGTGTTTAGTCAATGAGACAAAAATAAGATAAGAACAAATATTTATAAAAAACCGATGGCAACACGCAGATTTTATGAGCGTTTTTTACAAATCGCTTATCCGCGCCTGTTCCTTTGAAAACTCCCTGGCTGCGTGCCAAAATGCTCGCAGCTGCGGTCAGACATTCAACCACAGGGCGCTGCGAATTTGTAAAAAACGCACATAAAATCTGCTGATCGTTACCATCGTTTTTTTATAAATATTTGTTCTTATCTTATTTTTGTCTCATAAAACTGAAGTCTATTCAAATCAGTATATAGAGGGTGTATGTTAAACGGTGTTGGTTGATAATTTTTCTTTATAACTTTATTGTATAAAGAAATTGGAAGAAAGATAAGGGGTGTATTACATTTCAAGGTATTTTTGAATTATATCCGTTTCAGATAAATCAATGTGTTTTAGAACAAAATCATAAAGAGGTTTTGCAAAGTCAGCATCTAAATCTAATTCTTCTACAATAAAATAGAGACTATGAAATTACAATATATGTAAAAATCATAGCCTCTATTAGAATTCTTAAATTATGAATGATTTGGATGATTAGCATCCGCTTGCTCAAGGGTTCCGTAGTGGTTTCATCTTCTATCTTTATTTTCACTAAATGTAGACCAATAAACAGTATCTCCAGCAGATAGTGTGTTACTATTATCATTATCGTCATAACCACAATAAGTACCATCGAGCCATCCTTGTTCACCGTTATGTTCTTGAACCTTTTCAAAAACACCACCATTATCAGTGATTACACGATTGGCAGTTTTATCTCCGCATGTATTTGCAGTTCCTAATGGAGAATGAGATACGTTTCTTCCGTATTCGGCGTGATAATCCCAATGAGCAACGTTTCCATCCCATCCGTCAGTTCCACGCTTACAAGCTAAAAAATAACATGCTGCTACATATTCATCTGCCACAAATGCTTCTTCAAAAGCCATTGGCTTTTCATACATTTTCTTCATAACAACTTTCCCCTTTTAATATTATATGTCAATAAATCATCATTCTTAACCCCCAGAATTTAATCCCATTATAATCTTAAATTCTGAATTTTGCAATCATTTGTAGAGAAAAATGATTGTTTTTAGCGTGATTTTCGAATTTCGATATTTTTTTAAGCCTTGAAGAGCTGTTAGAAGATCAATAACTGTATATTGAAATAGCAGATTACGAAAAAAAGATGCCTTTTACAGATGGTTTATTGCATTAAATGGAAGATTCTAGTATAATATAGTCATGAGAAAAGATGTTGCAGAATGTGCAATATAAGATGAAAATAGAATTTGTATAGAAGGAAAGGGGAAAAGATTATGAAAAGAAGATATGAAAGACCAAGTGCTTATATAGAAGAATTTACACCGAATGAGTATGTGGCGGCTTGCGGAGATAGCGGAACGGTGTATATGTTTAGATGTGATGCTGGTGGTGGATATTCTGGAACAGTGTGGTTAGAAACAAATGGAGAACCAGGATTGCAGAAAAAAGGAAGATGGGAAGGATGGGGAGAATACCATCCAGGAGATGAAAAACTTGGTGGTTATCATGCTTGTGGTACTACACATGAGGCTAATTCAACGGATAAGTTTTTAGATGGATATTATATAATGAAAGGGTCTGATAGACCACAAAATGTCATTGTATGGAGAGGTCCTAAAGGAGATAATACGCATTGTACAACTAATTTAAATATGAAAGAATGGGCAACAGCGAAATCATAAAAAATACAAAAAAGAACCGACCTACCGGTTCTTTTTTATTACAGGGAGAGTGATCATGGACCTATTTGACACTAACACTACCTTCGAACGCCAACTTTTCGCAAAGGCAGCAAGGAACTGTATTCCGCTTTATGGAGTACTGGAGTTATTGCCTCTCTGCAATCTAAACTGTGACATGTGCTACGTCCATTTATCCAAACAAGAAATGCAGTCCCAAGGAAGATTGCGAAGTTTGGATGAATGGATTTCCCTTGCAAAGCAAATGAAAGATGCAGGGACATTGTTCTTGTTGTTAACGGGTGGAGAGCCTTTATTATTCCATCAATTTAAAGAATTATACTGTGCATTAAAAGATATGGGTATGATTCTCACGCTTAATACCAATGGGACGTTGATCAATGAGGAATGGGCGGAATTTTTTGCGAAGAATAAGCCAAGAAGGATAAATATAACTTTATATGGATCAAAGAATGAGACATACGAGAATCTATGCCATATGAAGGATGGATTTGACAAAACGATCAGAGGGATCGAATTATTAAAAAAATATAAGATTGATGTCAAGATCAATGGAAGTCTTGTGAAGAAGAATTTTCATGACAGGATGGAGATCATAGATATCGGAGAAAAGTATGATATCCCAGTTCGGATCGACACTTATATGTATCCATCCGTGCGTGAGCGGACAACTCCTTTTAATTTTCAGGAGAGATTAAACCCAGAGGATGCTGCAAAGGCAAGAGTTGAAATCTTACACCGTGAAATGGGGGATGAACTTTTTGAGCAATATGCGAAGCAGACCATTTATCTGGCAGAACATACAGAAGAAGGAGATGCCTGTCCTGGGCATATGACATGCCGGGCTGGGCAGAGTTCGTTTGTTGTTAATTGGCAAGGCATGATACGTTCATGTATCGTGTTAGATCAGCCAAGTTATGATGCTTTTGATACAACGGATGATTTTATGACATTGTGGAATAAGATCGTGAAAGAAACAGAAGAGATCAAAACAAGCATGGAATGTAATCAATGTAAATTAAGACATGTATGTAATACATGTGCAGCGGCAGCGATTGCAGAATGTGGAGATTCTGAGGGTGTTTCAAAATATTTATGTGAATATACGAAGGAAACAGTTAGGAATTTAAAAGAGTTTTATTAAGAAACAAAATATGGAGAAAGAAGTTGCATAAAGGACTTCCTTCTTCATATTTCATATATAATAAGTTATTCAATATTCTCAAGGTACTTCTGAACCATTTCATCCTCGCCGCAATCTATATGCTTCAATACAAAATCATACAAAGGCTGTACAACATCCGCATCTTCTTCCAATTCATCTACAATTTGGTCAAAAGATTTATTTTTATGGATTTTTTTCACGATTAACTTAAGCTTATTTTCTATTTGTCCTTGCAATCTGCCTTCTAATCGTCCTTCCTGGCGACCTCTTTCCTCTAATTCTTCAAGTGCCTTGCACATATTCACGCTACCGTTACTGAAAACTTATAAAAAGTTATAAACCTTTATGTTTCATTCCTACTT
>OIDS01000949.1_pt1 | contig 10934 bp, 9 predicted proteins | sample 1581491 | NCBI WGS metagenome assembly OIDS01 (sample SAMEA3882553, study PRJEB24775) | human gut metagenome | biome: human-associated habitat; feature: intestine environment; material: feces | place: Netherlands | collected 2009/2010
GGCGGCCGCCGCAGGCTGCTGCGGCTATCCCTGCTGGCAGGCATGGATGGATCTTGCCGACCTGCGGGAGCAGATCCACGACGGCTGCTCGGTGGCAGTACAGGTGGAGCGGCGGGTACGCGGTCAGCGAGACCCGATGCGGCTGTGGATGGGGCTGCGCGGCTTTGGCCACGATGACGCCGTAATGGCAGATTTTGTGCTGCTGAACGACCCCACCGCCGATACCGACGGCGCAGTGAACTGCACCATGGCGCTGGTGGATTTTATGCGTTACTTTACCGGCAAAGCCATTGCCCTGCGGCCAAAGCAGCGGGAGGCTGAGGCCGACCGTCCCCGGCGGCTGCGCTGCGACCTGCGCGCCGGCACCCAGCCGGGCACTTACTACTTTGAGCGGCGGGGAGAGCCCGCAGACCTGCCGGAGGATTTTTCCGGCTGGATCGCCTGCGCGCCCCACGATGGCGTGGCGCACGCCACCACCGCCCACCGCACCTTTTTGCGCTGTACCCGCACCGAGGACGGCGGGGTACAGTTTCCGCCGGAGCTGCTGGCCGCAGGCGGGCGCTGCAGTGTGTATGCAGTGGACCAGACCGGCACCATGCGGGTAGCAGAGGTACGGCTGCCGAAGCCGAAGCCCGCACCCGCCAGCACAGAACCCCAAGCCAGCGGCCAGACCGGGGACGCCCCGGCACAGCCGTAAGCTTTTTTCAGGGCGATATATGAAACAGGAGGAACACATTATGGCAAAGACGATCATCACTTTGGGCCGTGAGTACTGCACCGGCGGACGCTTCATCGCAGAGGATGTGGCAAATGCACTGGGCGTCAAGCTTTACGACAAGGAGCTGATCACCATGGCAGCAAAGAACTCCGGTTTGTCGGAGGAGGCTGTTGCCGCCAGCGAGAAACGGCATACCCACAGCCTGCTGTACAGCCTGTACACCATGGGCAACGAGCTGCCGCTGGGCGATCAGGTGTTCATTCTGCAGAGCCGTATCATCAAGCAGCTGGCTGAGGAAGGCCCCTGCGTGATCCTTGGCCGCTGCGGTGACTACGTCCTGCGGGAGCGCAAGGATGTGCTGCGGGTGTTCGTGTATGCACCCAAGGAGTGGCGCCTGCAGTACGCCAAGACCAACCCTCTGGTAAAGGCCAAGGACGAAAAGGGCATCAAAGACGAGGTGGAAAAGACCGACCGCAACCGCTCGGCCTACTACAACTACTACACCCAGAACCGCTGGGGCGATGCCCACAACTACGATCTGGCCATCAACGCCGCCCTTGGCCGCGAGACCTGCGTGAAGATGATCCTGGACGCAGCCGCCGCAAAGGAAAAGACGCTGTGACCCCCGGCAAGACCCAATAAACAACGACAGAACGTGGGCAGGGCGCTTCTGCGCCCTGCCCATGTTTCCGGCAAGGAGAAATCGTGAAAACAAATCAATCGCAGACCGCACCCGCCGAGGTGCGGGAAAACATCATGGGCACCATGGAGATCAACCCGCTTTTGCTCAAGCTCAGCATCCCGATGATGATCTCCATGCTGGTGCAGGCGCTGTACAACGTGGTGGACTCGGTGTTCGTGTCCCATGTCAGCGAGAGCGCCCTTACCGCCGTATCGCTGGCATTTTCATTGCAGAATGTCATGATCGCCGTGGGCGTGGGCACCGGCGTGGGCGTGAACGCCCTGCTGAGCAAGAGCCTTGGCGAAAAGAACCAGAGCCGTGCCAACGCCACCGCAGAAAACGGCATCTTCCTTTCCCTGTGCAGCTTTGTGGTGTTCTTTGTCATCGGCCTTACCTGCATGAAGCCCTACTTCTACGCCCAGACCAGTGACGCTGTGATCGCGCAGCAGGGCATCCGGTATTTGTCGGTGTGCTGCATCTTCAGTCTGGGCATTTTCACCCAGACCATGGGCGAAAAGCTGCTGGCTGCCACCGGCCGCACCCAGCTGAGCATGATCAGTCAGCTGGTGGGTGCCGTGGTCAACATCATTCTGGACCCCATCTTCATCTTTGGCTACTGCGGGCAGGCGCTGTCCGGCACCACCGGCGCGGCGGTGGCAACGGTCATCGGCCAGTTCTGCGGCGCAGGCATGACCTTGTACTTCAACACCCGCAAAAACCCGGACATCCAGATCAGCTTCAAGGGCTTCCGCCCCAGTGCCAAGGCCATCGGCCGCATCTACACGGTGGGTCTGCCCAGCATCGCCATGCAGTGCGTGGGCAGCCTGATGACCTTCGGCATGAACCTGATCCTGATGGCTTTCTCTGCCACGGCGGTGGCGGTGTTCGGCGTCTACTTCAAGCTGCAAAGCTTCGTGTTTATGCCCATTTTCGGCCTGAACAACGGCATGGTGCCCATCATCGGCTACAACTATGGTGCCCGCAGACCGGACCGCGTGAAAAAGACCATCAAGCTGGCGGTGTGCTACGCCGAAGGCATCATGCTGGTAGGCTTCTGCATTTTCCAGTTTGCGCCCGGGCTGGTGCTGAGCATCTTTGCTGCCAGCGACGCCATGCTGGCCATCGGCATCCCGGCTATGCGCATCATCTGCCTGCACTTTTTGCTGGCGGGCGTCAGCATCGTGCTCAGCTCGGTGTTTCAGGCGCTGGGCAACGGCGTTTTCAGCCTCATCGTTTCGGTCTGCCGCCAGCTGTTCGTGCTGCTGCCGGCAGCGTGGCTGCTGGCACAGACCGGCAGCGTCAACAATGTCTGGTGGGCCTTCCTCATTGCGGAAGTCGTCAGCATCCTGATGAGCCTGGCCTTCTATGCCCGTATCAACAAAACAACCATCGCACCCTTGTACCACTGACCCGGGTGCGGGCAATGGCTCTGCAAACGAAAGGAACGTGATCTCTATGGTAAAAAAGCTGAAGTGGAATCTGATCCTCATGAGCCTGCTGTATGTCGGGTTGGGCATTTTTCTGGTCATGAAGCCCGGCACGGCGCTGAACATCGTCTGCTATGCGCTGGGCGGCGTGGTGCTGGCCTGCGCAGCGGTGCAGCTGATCCGCTACTTTGTGGTGGAGCGCGGGGTGTTCCAGAGCCAGCTTACCCTGATCTCCGGCCTTGTCTGCCTTGCGCTGGGTGTTTTTCTGCTGCTGCGCAGCGATATCGTGGTAAGCATTTTGCCCATCGTGTTCGGCCTGTTCGTCATCTTTGACGCCATTGGCCGGGTGCAGAACGCTTTGGACCTGCGCCGCTGCGGCTACGACAGCTGGAAGGGCTTTCTGCTGCTGCCGGTGCTCAGCGTGGTGCTGGGCGTCATCCTGATCGCAAACCCCTTCGGCGCTATGGAAACGCTGGTGATGGCCATTGGCGTCATCCTGATCGTGGAAGGTGCCATCAACCTGCTCAGCGCCCTGTACACCGTGCTGGCGGTGCGCCGCTTTGCAAAGCTGCACCCGGAGACCCAGTCCGTGCTGGAATCCATCACTGGCGAGGACCTGAACGGCGACGGCGTTGTCGCCCCGGACGTGACCCGCACCGATGCGGAAGCCACCGCCGTGGAACTGGACCATGTGGACGAGAGCGCCACCGTGGAACAGGAGGAGCGGGAGTAAGCCCTGTCAAAATAGAAAGGAAAAAAGGAACAAAATCATGGAAAAGTACGATCTGATCATTGTGGGTGCGGGCCCTGCCGGCATCTTTACCGCTGTGGAGCTGCTGCGCCACGGCAGCAAAAAGAAGATGCTGCTGGTGGAAAAGGGCAAGCCGGTGGAAAAACGCCACTGCCCCAAGGCAGAGGTAGGCCACTGCGTCAACTGCCGCCCCACCTGCGCCATCACCACCGGCTTTTCCGGTGCGGGCGCGTTCTCGGACGGCAAGCTGAGCCTGTCTTATGAGGTGGGCGGCGACCTGCCCACCCTCATTGGAGAGGAATTTGCGCAGGAGCTCATCGACTACACCGATAAAATTTATCTGGAGTTCGGCGCCGACCCCCATGTGGAGGGTATCTACACCGGCGAGGACATCAAGGAGATCCGCAAAAACGCCATCCACGCGGGTCTGAAGCTGGTGGATTGCCCCATCCGTCATCTGGGCACTGAGAAGGCGCAGGAGCTGTATCTTGCCATCCAGAACTATCTGGCAGACAACGGCGTGGAGATGCGCTTCAATACCGAGTGCGAGAACATCATTCTGGAAGAGGAAGGCTGCAAGGGCGTTCTGCTGAAGGACGGCGACAGCCTGCTGCCCGTGTACGCGGACGAGGTGGTCATCGGCACCGGACGCCGCGGCGCAGACTGGCTGGAAAAGCTCTGCGCAGAGCACCACATCGCCCACAAGCCCGGCACTGTGGACATCGGCGTACGCGTGGAGTGCCGCAACGAGGTGATGGAAAAGGTGAACAAGGTGCTGTATGAGTCTAAGCTCATCGGCTACCCGAAGCCTTGGAAGAACAAGGTGCGCACCTTCTGCCAGAACCCCGGCGGCTTTGTGGCACAGGAGAACTACGACAACGACCTTGCGGTGGTCAATGGCCACAGCTTCAAGGAAAAGAAGAGCCCGAACACCAACCTTGCCATTCTGGTGTCCCACAACTTTACCGAGCCCTTCAACCAGCCCATCGCCTACGCACAGAAGGTGGGCGAGCTGACCAATATGCTGGGCGCAGGCCACATCATGGTGCAGCGCTACGGCGATATTTTGGACGGCAAGCGCACGTGGCAGAAGGAGCTGGCACAGTCCAACGTGAAGCCCACGCTGAAGGACGCCGTAGCCGGTGATATCACCGCCGCCATGCCCTACCGCGCCATGACCAACATCATCGAGTTCATCAAGATGCTGGATATGGTCGTGCCCGGCTTTGCCGCCAACGAGACGCTGCTGTACAGCCCGGAGCTGAAGTTCTACTCCAACAAGGTGAAGATGGACGAGAACCTTGACACCAACATTCAGGGTCTGCACTGTCTGGGCGACTCCTCCGGCTGGACGCGCGGACTGATGATGGCCTCGGTCATGGGCGTGCTGATGGGCCGCAAGCTGGCTGAAAAAGAAGGCTGCTAAAAATAAACGCAAGCCCGGAAGGTTGCAGACCTTCCGGGCTTGCGCTGTTGAGGAATGTCACTTCAGTTTGCTCAGGTAGCGGTAAATGGTGGCTTCCGAGGAGCCCAGCTGGGCGGCAACCTCGCTGACTGCATAGTCCCTCAAGAACATCCAGGCCATTCTGGCACAGCAGGAGATGACGCTGGCCAATGTGGTCAAAACTACGGTGTTTCTGGCGGATATCAACGATTTTGCAGAGATGAACAAGGTGTACGGCGAGTATTTTGCGCAGCCCTACCCCGCGCGCAGCGCGGTGCAGGTGGGCAAGCTGCCCAAGGACGCTCCGCTGGAGATCGAGTGCATTGCTGTAAAGTAAGTTCCCCCGCACGGGAAGAAAAGAAACGGTGAACCAAATGGATAAACAGATGTTCGTTCGCATCCTGAACAGTGAGATGGAGCTGGCTACGGGCTGTACGGAGCCCGGCGCAGTCGCTCTCACCGCCGCAGAGGCGGGCGCAGCACTCCGCAAGGCAGGCGGCACACGGGTAGAAGCCGTGACCGTCCGCGCCAGCATCAACATTATCAAAAACGCCATGTCGGCGGGCATTCCGGGCACCTCGTATCAGGGCATGGATTATGCCGCTGCCATTGGTGCCGTAGGCGGCGACCCCGTCCACCTGCTGGAGGTCATGAACTATGTGCCCCGGGAGCAGATGGAAGAAGCCGCAGCCCTTGTCGGGGCAGGCAAGGTCAAGGTAGAGGTGGCACAGGTGCCGCAGAAGCTCTACATTGAGGTGCTTGTCACTTCTGACGGCCACACCGGCCGCGCAGTGGTACGGGACCTGCACACCAACGTGGTGCTGGTGGAGCAGGACGGCGTGGCTACGCTGGACAAGCAGCACACCGACTCTGCCGCCGCCGGGGACAGCGATGTGGTGACCCCGGAGCAGATCGCAGAATTTCTGACCGTCCGCTCTATCTGGGATTACTGCACCGAGGAACTGGATCCCCTGCACGACCCCATCGATATCATCCGCAGCGCCGTACAGGTGAACACGACCATCAGCGACGAGGGTCTTGCCAAGGAATACGGCCTTGCCATTGGACGCAATCTGGAGCTGAACTGCCGCAAGGGTCTGATGACCCGCGACCTGACCACCAACGCCATGGTCGCTGCTTCTGCCGGTGCGGACGCCCGCATGGCAGGCGCGCCGGTGTCGGTGGTGGCAAACTCCGGCAGCGGCAATCAGGGCATCACGGCTACCATGCCTGTCGTAGCCACTGCCCGCTGGCTGGATATCGACGAGGAGAAGATGCTCCGCGCCGTGACCCTTTCCAACCTGATCGCGATCCGCATCAAGGCAAAATTTGGCCGTCTGAGCAACCTTTGCGGCGCTACCGTTGCTGCCACCGGCGCAGCCTGCGGCATTGCCTATCTGCTGGGCGGCGGCTACCACGAGGTATGCTGCACCATCCAGAACATGGTGGGCAACGTCACCGGCATGGTATGCGATGGCGCAAAGGCCGACTGCGCACTGAAGATCTCCACCTGCGTCAACGCTGCCTGTCAGGCAGCTGCCATGGGCGTGCGCGGCGTGCGGGTGCAGAGCACCGACGGCATCGTGGAGCACAATGTGGAATATACGCTGGACAACTTTGCCACCCTGAGCACCCACGGCACCAGCGACAGCGTGATCCTTGATCTGATGCTGAACAAACACCTCCCGGAGACGGAATAAGTCTCCCCACCCGGCCCCTTTCCGGGGCAAAAAGAAAGAGGTACTAAAGTTATGAAAAAGCTATTCAATAGTCTGCCCTTCCGGCTTTTGCTGGGCATTCTTGTTGGTATTATCCTTGGCCAGCTGTTCAACGAGAGCACCATGGGCGTTGTGGTGACCCTGCAGTACATCATGGGTCAGCTCATCACCTTCTGTGTGCCGCTCATCATCATCGGCTTCATTGCCCCGTCCATTACAAAGCTGGGCAAAAACGCCTCCCGTCTGCTGGCAGTGGCCATCGTCATCGCGTATGTGTCCTCTGTCTGCGCAGCCTTCATGAGCATGGGCGCAGGCTACGGCCTGATCCCCCACCTGTCCATCGACAACAACGTTGCCGGTCTGCGCGAGCTGCCGGGCGTCGTCTTTGAGCTGAACATTCCCCAGATCATGAGCGTTATGAGCGCTCTGGTGCTGAGCGTTCTGGTGGGTCTGGCTGCCACCTGGACCAACAGCAAGCTGACCTGCGACTTTTTGGCCGAGTTCCAGAACATCGTGCTGGATATCGTGAGCAAGGTCATCATCCCCGTGCTGCCCTTCTACATTGCCGCCACCTTCTGCGGCCTGAGCTACGAGGGCACCATCACCCATCAGCTGCCCGCCTTCCTGCAGATCATCGTCATCGTCATGGCTGGCCACTACATCTGGCTGGCTGTGCTGTACCTGCTGGCCGGTGCTTACTCCGGCAAGAACCCCTGGGAAGTGCTGCGTCACTACGGCCCCGCTTATCTGACCGCTGTCGGCACCATGTCCAGTGCCGCTACGCTGGGTGTGGCGCTGGAGTGCGCCCGCAAGAGCAAGGTCCTGCGTAAGGACATGGTCAGCTTCGGCATCCCCTTGTTTGCAAACATCCACCTGTGCGGCTCTGTGCTGACTGAGGTGTTCTTCTGCATGACCGTTTCCAAGATCCTGTACGGCAAGCTGCCCAGCATTGGCACCATGATCCTGTTCTGCCTGCTGCTCGGCATCTTCGCCATCGGCGCACCCGGCGTGCCCGGCGGCACTGTCATGGCTTCTCTGGGTCTGATCACCGGTGTTCTGATGTTCGACAACGCCGGTACGGCTCTGATGCTGGCCATCTTCGCCCTGCAGGACAGCTTCGGCACCGCCTGCAACGTGACCGGTGACGGCGCGCTGACCCTGATGCTGACCGGCTACGCCGAGAAGCACGGCATCGCTGATACCGGCGACCTCGAAAGCCCGATCCTGTGATAAAAACCTGAGCACTCCTCCTTAATTACAAGAGACTGTGAACAGACAGTCCCAAAATCTCCGAAAAGCCCCGGCGACCGCATGGCCGCCGGGGCTTTTTGTGCGGCAACCCGGTTTGATATCCGGCGTAATGGGATGAAATTTTTGAAACGCCTTTAAAACCATAAAGTAAAATGCTATACTAGAAGGACATTGGGTGCGCTGAAAATGCGCAGCCTGAAAGGAGCTTTTATGACGCAGCTTTTGATTCGTCTGTTTATACGCCGTCCCAATTCTCCGCAGGATTCCCGCGTCCGTGCCGCCTACGGCAATCTGGCCAGTGTGGTGGGCATGGTGTGCAATATCCTGCTCTGTCTGGGCAAGTTTGTGGTGGGCACCCTGTTCGGCTCTATCGCCATCACTGCCGATGCACTGAATAACCTTTCGGATGCTTCCTCCAATATCGTCAGTCTGGTGGGCTTCAAGCTGGCCGCCAAGGCACCGGATGCTGAGCATCCCTACGGTCACGCCCGCTTTGAGTATCTGGCGGGACTGGTGGTCAGCGTGACCATTCTGGGTATCGGCTTTTCCCTGCTGAAGGAGTCGGTCACCAAGGTGCTGCACCCCACCCCGGTGCAGTTCGGCTGGCTGACCGTGGCGGTGCTGGTGGTGTCCATTCTGGTCAAACTGTGGATGAGCGGCTTCAACCGCACCATTGGCCGCATCATTGCTTCGGAGACCCTCATCGCCACTGCCGCCGACAGCCGCAACGATGTGCTGAGCACTGCTGCCGTGCTGGTGGCTGCTATCCTCTGCCGTGTGACCGGCTGGGACGTGCTGGACGGCCTGATGGGCGTGGGCGTGGCAGTGTTCATCCTGATCTCCGGCTGGGGGCTGGTGATGGATACCCTGAGCCCGCTGCTGGGCGAAAGTCCCAGCGAAGATCTGGTGGAGCATATCGAACAGACTGTGATGAGCTATCCCGGCGTGCTGGGCGTACATGATTTGATGGTGCACGACTACGGCCCCGGCCACCAGTTTGCGTCCATCCATGTGGAGCTGCCCGCCGAGCAGGACCCGCTGGAAGCGCACGACCTGATTGACAACATCGAGCGGGACTTTATGAAGAACGACCACCTGATGGTGACCATCCACTATGACCCCATCGTTACCTCGGACGCCGCCGTGGGGGTGCTGCGCAGCCGCCTGACCGAAAAGCTGCGTCAGCTGGACCCGGCGCTCTCGTTGCACGACCTGCGCATCGTGCCGGGCAAGACCCACACCAATGTGCTTTTTGATCTGGTGCTCCCGGCAGGCTATGCCGGGGACAAGGTGGAACTGCTGACCCAGATGGAGCAGTTCATCAAGGCACAGGACCCCGCCTATAACTGCATTATCAAGCTGGAACAGAGCTATACGGCTGCGGCTCATAAATGAGGGGGAGCCGCCCCGCACGGGCTTTGCGATATAAGGCAATACCGCATAATTCTAAGTGCCGATACGGCGAGTGAGGTGCGGCAGATGCTAAGCCAAAAGCGCAGATAATACTTTGTGTATTATCGAGCATTTTGGCAACGCAGATGCCGTGCCGCAGCCGCCGGAGTGGTGCTTAAGCCGTAAGGCGGAAATTGTGCGGTGTTGCCATAAGGAAAGCAGAGGGAAAGTAGTATGCTGAACGAGACCTACCGCGCCATGCTGAACAACAAAAGCGTCATCCGCGAGACCTTCATGTATGGCAGACAGCGTGCTGCCCAGATCGGCAGCGAGAATGTGTTCGATTATTCACTGGGCAACCCCAGCGTGCCCTGCCCGCCGGAGTTTACCGAAGCCATGCAGACCCTGCTGGCACAGGAAGAGCCGGTAAGCCTGCACGGCTATTGCCCCAGTCAGGGCGACCCGGGCTTCCGCACCGCTGTGGCGGCGCATCTGACCGAGACCTTCGGTCTGCCCTACGCGCAAAAGCACATCTTCCCCACCACCGGCGCGGCGGGTGCTATTGCCCACGCCATCCGGGCGGTGACCCAGCCCGGGGACGAGGTGCTGACCTTTGCGCCTTACTTCCCGGAGTACGGCCCCTATGTGGCGGGCACCGGCGCGGTGCTGCGGGTGGCGGGCTGGCCCCCGCTGGACAAAGGGCCGCTGCTGCGCCCGGTGATTGACTGGATGTTCCCCTACCAGACCTGGTGCAAACAGCTGATCCGCCGCCTGGGGCTGGCGGACCATGTGCAGTACACCGGCCCGCTGGATGCCGCCGCCATGCGGCAGGCTTACCTGGATGCCGATCTCTTCCTGTTGCCGTCTTACAGCGAGAACAGCCCCAACAGTCTGGGCGAAGCCATGCTGCTGGGCCTGCCCTGCGTGGCCAGCGCGGCAGGCGGCATCCCGGATATGCTGCAAAGCGGCGTGCAGGGGATGCTGTACGGTGCCGCCGGGGATGATGCCGCCCTGAGCGCGGCCATTTTACAGGTGCTTGCCCTGCCGGACCACGGCACGGCGCTGGGCACCGCCGCGCAGATCCGCGCCCGGGTGACCCATGACGCGGCCAAAAACACCGCACAGATGATTGAAATTTACCGCAAAGTCCTGCAAAGGGAGGGAACACTGTGAGCCTGCCCGCCATTGGGGTGGTGATCCCCTGCTATAAGGCCGAGCACACGCTGCGCCAGACGGTTGAAAGCGTGCTGCAGGGTGCACCGGACAATTTGCAGCTGGTGCTGGTGGAGGACGGCAGCCCGGACGGCACCGGCGCGTTGTGTGATGCCCTTGCCACCCAGGACCCCCGCGTTACCGCACTGCACCAGCCCAACGGCGGGGCATCCGCCGCGCGCAACGCGGGGTTGCATACACTGTGCCGCAGCGGTGCCGAGTGGGTGCTGTTTGTGGATGCGGACGATACCCTGCTGCCGGGGCTGTGGCAGGCGCTGCCCGCTGCATTTGATGCGCAGCCGGGCCTGATTTTGTACGGCATGGTGCGCGCCAGCGGCC
>OIDS01000951.1_pt1 | contig 10924 bp, 8 predicted proteins | sample 1581491 | NCBI WGS metagenome assembly OIDS01 (sample SAMEA3882553, study PRJEB24775) | human gut metagenome | biome: human-associated habitat; feature: intestine environment; material: feces | place: Netherlands | collected 2009/2010
TCTGACCATGTTCGTCAGTTCCTGTCTGGAAACGTACGTCGTATCCGACGTATCTCTTGTATCTGGCAATGCTGTCTGCAAGTACAACCTCATACGTATTGCCTATATGAGGCTTACCAGATGTGTATGCGATTGCGGTTGTAATGTAGTACGGTTTTTTAGGCATATGAAACCCCTCCCTTATTTTTGTTTTTAACCCACTCTTAATTTAAACTTCTGGACATCGCGCTCGTCATCAACTACCTCGATCTGACCGCCAAGTCCACGGATCTTTCCATCGAAATCTTCGTAACCACGCAAAATATACTTGATATCGTCGATCGTACTGAATCCTTCCGCTGCCAATGCTGCAATGACAAGTGCGGCACCTGCACGCAGATCCGGTGCTACCAGATTCGCGCCTGTGTATCCATCCACGCCAGTAATCACTGCGGAATTACCTTCTACTTTGATGCGTGCTCCCATGCGGGAAAGCTCGCTTACATATTTAAACCGGTTTTCAAATATACTCTCCGTAATCACGCTCGTTCCCTGTGACAATGCAAGTGTTACCGCCATCTGCGGCTGCATATCTGTCGGGAATCCCGGATATGGAAGTGTCTTAATCTGTGTTGCCTTGAATCTGCCGTCCGCCATAACACGAACTGCATCATCGTATTCGATTACGCGTGCACCAATCTCATTCAGCTTCGAAGAGATTGCCTCTAAGTGTTTTGGAATTACATTTTTGATGAGAACATTTCCCTTTGTCGCTGCCACCATCGTCATAAATGTTCCCGCCTCGATCTGATCCGGAATGATCGAATACTCCGTTCCTCTCAGCTTCTGAACACCACGGATACGGATGACATCCGTTCCGGCGCCCTTGATATTTGCACCCATACTGTTCAGGAAGTTCGCTACATCTACGATGTGTGGCTCCTTCGCAGCATTCTCGATCGTCGTCTTGCCCTCTGCAAGCACGGCTGCCATCATGATATTGATGGTTGCACCAACCGTTACCACATCGAGATAAATATGATTTCCAATCAACTGGTCTGCTTTCGCAACAACCTTACCGCCATTTACAATCTCTACTTTCGCACCAAGTGCCTCAAAGCCCTTGATATGCTGGTCAATTGGACGGCTTCCGATATTGCATCCTCCTGGGAGTGCAACATGAGCCTCATTGTACTTGCCAAGTAAAGCACCTAACAGATAGTAAGATGCTCTTATTTTTCTTATATAATCATATTCTACATTGGTATCACAGATTGAACCACCATTTATCTGAACGGAATTGTTATAAACATACTTAACCTTAGCACCAATTCCTTCTATAGCCTGAAGTAAAACTCTTGTGTCTCTAACATTAGGTACATTTTCAATTGTTACAGTATCATCTGTCATAATTGCTGCTGCAAGAATACCTAAAGCTGCATTCTTCGCACCACCAATGGAAACTTTTCCTCTGAGTGGCACTCCACCCTTGACAACATATTGTTCCATATAGCACCTCTAAACATAATAGTCACATCTTATAAAGTATATCACAGAACTTTTATTTGTAAAGATTTTCGCTGAAAATACATTTATAAAAATATGACAAATTAACCCCTGTTATAATTATATGCAGAAATTGCATTTTGTTACATAACAAAGGCTGTCCTTTATCAGGGCAGCCTTATTGTTTTATACACTACTAATTCTTATTAACATAATTAAGCGGATTAACAGGAACTCCACCAACCCATATTTCAAAATGCAGATGTGGACCTGTACTGTAACCGGTATTACCAGAAGCTGCAATAGCCTGTCCCTGTGTAACACTCTGTCCAACGCTTACCTTTATAGAACTGAGATGTCCATATCTTGTCATAGTTCCATTACTATGTGTGATATCAACACAGTATCCATAATCAGCAAACCAGCCTGCTCTTGTTACAGTTCCGGCAGCTGCAGCTGTAACTGTAGTTCCCTGCGAAACTGACCAGTCAACTCCCTTGTGGAGACTTCCCCATCTGTATCCAAAACCGGATGAGAATGAACCACCTGATATAGGTTTAAGATATGTTGGTGGTGTAAGTGTTCCAACTGCAATTGTCTTAGGTATTGATTCTTTTATAATATTCTCTTTGATATATGTTCTTCCTGTTTCGTTACCATTAGAATAAGTAACTTCTGCTGTTACCGCTCTGTGGCCTGTTGTTCCCTCTGAAATAACAGTATTAGTTCCACGATAATTAGTATCATCATCCTGATAATTAGGTTCAGCCTCATAATCCTCTTCGTAAGTCATCTGATATTTTGTAATAACAGATATCTCTGACTTTGGAACAGTTACAGTTATTGAATCTCCAGGTGCAATTACGCTGTTCTCTGAAAGATTAGAATTAAGGCTTAACAATTCTGACATGCTAAGACCATTATTCTGTGCAATAACAGACAATGTATCTCCTGTCTCTACTGTGTATATTGTCTTTTCTGCATGTTCTTTAGTTATATTTTCATATGCCTCATCAACAGTTGTTGTTACCGCATTATCAGCTGGTACTTCGACTATGACAACGTCTGTATCAAATGATATTCCTGTAAGGCCATCACCATTGGCAACTGTCTCTCCATCCTGTGAAACTGCTGTTCCACTGATAGCTGATGATACGATTTCTGCTGCTGTACTTTCTGTAGCCTTTTCATTAATGCTTATTCCATAAGTACCTGTTGCTGCATCAACAATATCAAGAGAAACTGTAAAAGCATTATTAGGATCATATTTTGCTATAAGCTTCTCAAATAATGCAATAACACTATCCTTAGAATCTAAAGTTACAACAAAATCTCCAAATCTTACTGTATAATACATATGGAAATCTACATCCATAACATTATCAAACATATAGCTGTAAATAGCACCTGAAAGTTCATCAACACTCATTCGCTGAGCTACAGTTCTGCCTTCCTTATTAATTTCAATGTCAGGATCCATATACACAACTTCATTATATTGTGCACTTAATTCCTGCCTTGCAGATGCAAGTGCAACAATAACCTCTTCTTCTGTGTTGGCAGCCCCAACCTTCATTCCGTTAATAGTTATACTATAATAATTAGCTTCCGTTTTTAATAAATTCTTTGTCAAAAATGGAATTGCTATAATACAGACCAGACTCGCAACTGTCATTGTATTAATCAGTGTGAGCTTCATTCGTCTGCCATATCTAGACAAGCGTTCCATGAGTTCCTCCAAATATTGTGTTAATATATAGTTATCTTCTTGTAATATCTTTGTAACAATTTTGTAACAATTATACTAGCACAACACATTTGGTTTGTAAACCCTATTTTTTCTTTCTGGAAGATTTTACCTTAGCCGGCTTCTGCACTGAATATCCGAACTTACCTATAAAATCTCCAAGGCCATAATATCTTCCATGCGAATATGCAATCAGGTCTGCATCTGACAAATGCAGTGTTCCCTTCTCATCTAACAGACTTTCATCCACATTTACAGCCACAACCTCTGCTATAAACATATCATGGCTTCCAAGCTCTGACACCTGCTTCACCTTACATTCTATATTAACAGGGCTTTCTGCTATTGCAGGAGCTTCAATCTTAACTGATGGTACTGCTGTAAGGTGCATGTCTGCAAATTTGTCAACATCCCTGCCAGACTTAACTCCACAGTAATCTGTGGCTCTTGCAAGCTTTCTTGTTGTAAGATTAATAACGAATTCGCCTGTTTCCTTAATAATATCATGGCTGTAGCGTTCTTTTCTTACTGATATCGAAACCATTGCCGGATCAGAGCATACAGTTCCTGCCCATGCAACGGTAATAATATTAGGCTTTTCTCCTTTTCTTGCGCAGCTTACCATAACCGCTGGCACAGGATAGAGCATGTTGCCCGCTCTCCATGTCTGCTTCTTGATGTCCGATTTATTCAATCTATCATTCTTAGGTCTGCTGCTCATCTTTACTTTGTCGCTCTTCTTCATCTTCTCACTCATGCGTTAAGTGCCTCCTTAACATGATGATATCCTTCAAGAATAATAGCTGCATGGTCTGCTGCCAGTCCGTCGCCATCAACAACCTTATAAGTACGGTTCTTAAGAATACCCTTTCTATAGGTAACTTCTACTCTTGCACATATACTGATATCCTTATCAGCATTGGACAGCCTGCACAGCCATTCTTCTTTAACCTGTGATTCATCCTCTGTTTTATTAACCAGCTCATCAGATATATCAAACCATCCCGCCTCTCTGGCGTCATCGCCAGCCTGTGCCTTCTGGCTTCCTTCGTCTATCAGTGCTACAAATGCTGTTGTAATAATTCTTGTTCTTGGATCACGGTCATAATCTCCGTAAGACTTAAACTGCTCTGCTTCAATATCATGCAGACCGGTTTCCTCCTGAAGCTCTCTTAAAGCCGCATCATAAAGATTTTCTTTAAACTCAACAAATCCTCCCGGACACGCCCACAGTCCGATAGATGGGTGATTGCCTCTTTTTATAAGAAGAACTCTCTTAACCTCTGAACCTTTCTTAGTAAATACAACTGTATCCACAGTGTTACATGGATTCTGATATTTATTCGGATCATATTTATCAAGGAAAACAGCCAGACTTTCACCAGCTTTATTAAGTTCTCCCGTTCCCACAAAACATTTATTCTGCTCTTCACTTAAATATTTCATCGTTTCTCTCCCTTACTTGCACCAAACCATTTAATTCTTGTATCCTTTGCTCCACAGAACTTCCTGTGTATGAAATCATCCAGCACCTCATTAAAACTGCAGAATTTATCTACAAGTACAATAACAAATGTTTCTTTATATTTTGGTGGTGTAACTGTCAATGGAAACATATGCTTTGCAATCATGTCTCCCTCTTTTTCTGTTATATCAAAATACTTTCCTGCATTCTTAAGTGCCTTTGTAGGATGCTCAAAACCATGAAGTCTCTCACCCTTCCCAGGCGAATACTTGTGCCAGTCGTACAGAAACAGGTCATGTAAAAGTCCTGCCTTAGCTCCTGCCTTCTCATCAAGATGTAATTTCTTGCACACAAGATAATTATAATAAGAAACATGTACACTGTGCCCGAAAAGGCTTGTACGTCCATGATGCGAATATTTCTTCATACTCTGTATCACATCATCTGAAAACATCTTATTCATCCTGTTCTTATATTCCCTGCCAGACTCATTCTGCTTAATGTGTCCTAACTTATATCTATTACATATTCTGTCAATCGCATTAGAATATTCATCCTTCTTGATTCTCTCCTTGTATACCGGTCTTATGCTTCTCCCTTTGTAAGAATTAATCTTAACTGACATATTAATCTCCATTCCTGCCCATAAACATAATCTCATAATCTTGTACATGCGGCATTAAAATCACCTTGAAAATTATATCATAAAAGCCTGTACATTTGCATAAATATAATTATTAATATATTCAACATTTAAGTTGTATGATTATAGAAATTGTGCTAAACTATGCACATAATCACTTGCATTTTTATGCAGAAATATGATTCGGAGGAGAATATAATATGGATGGTAATGTTATAGTTGGACAGTCAGGAGGACCTACTTCTGTTATCAACTCAAGTCTTGCTGGGGTATATAAGACAGCCATAGACAGAGGAGCTAAGAAAGTTTATGGTATGCTCCACGGTATTAAGGGACTTCTTGATGGTCAGTATGTTGACCTTTCAGAGAAGATTAACTCTACAATGGATATCGATTTATTAAAGAGAACACCTTCATCTTATCTTGGTTCATGCAGGTACAAGCTCCCTGAGATAAGCGAAGACAGAGAAACATTTGATAAAATTTTCAAGATTCTTGATGATCTTGATGTCAAATATTTCTTCTATATTGGTGGTAACGACTCAATGGATACTATCAAGAAGTTATCTGATTACGCAATCGTTACCGGAAGCGATATTAAATTCATGGGTGTACCTAAGACTATTGATAATGACTTAGCTGTTACAGACCACACACCAGGATTTGGTTCTGCTGCCAAGTTTATCGCAGCTACTATGAAGGAAATCATCAGAGATGGTCTTGTATATGATTATCCTACAGTTACTATTGTAGAGATTATGGGACGTAACGCCGGATGGCTTACAGCCGCTGCTGCTCTTGCAAAGAGTGATGACTGCGAAGGTGTAGACCTTATCTACCTTCCAGAGAAAGTATTTGATATCGACCATTTCATGGCAAGAGTTAAAGAAATTGCAGCTAAGGGCCGTTCAATGGTTATCGCTGTTTCAGAAGGTATTAAGGTTGCTGACGGAAGATATGTATTCGAGCTTTCAGAGCATGTAGAATTCGTAGATGCATTTGGCCACAAGCAGCTTGCTGGTTCAGCTAAATTCCTTGCTAACAAGATCGGTGCTGAACTTGGCATCAAGACTCGTGCTATCGAGCTTTCAACACTTCAGCGTTGTGCAGCTCATATGACAAGCCGTACAGATATCACAGAAGCATACAACGTTGGTGGTGCTGCTGTTAAGGCTGCATTTGAAGGCGAGACAGGTAAGGTTGTTGTTCTTAAGAGAGTTTCTGATGATCCATATATGTGCATCACAGAGACTAATGATGTTCACCAGATTGCTAACATCGAAAAGAAAGTTCCTCTCGAGTGGATTACAGATGATGATTTCGTAACAGACGACCTCATCCACTACATCAGACCACTTATCCAGGCTGAGCTTTCACCAATCATGGTAGACGGTCTTCCAAGACATCTTAATATTAATGCATAATAATAATCTTATTACATAATAAAAAGCAGGTAGGGAATTTCCTCACCTGCTTTTTTGTTTCTGTCTCTACGCTGATATACTCTTACCAGTATACAACTGATAATATCTGCCCTTCTCTTCCATGAGCTGGTCGTGTGTTCCACGCTCGATAATTCTTCCCTGTTCCATAACCATAATACAGTCTGCATTGCGGACTGTAGAAAGTCTGTGTGCAATAACAAATGATGTTCTTCCTGACATAAGCGCATCCATACCCTTCTGGACAAGTCGCTCTGTTCTTGTATCAATAGATGAAGTAGCTTCATCAAGAATAAGTACAGGTGGGTCTGCTACCGCTGCTCTTGCAATTGCAAGAAGCTGTCTCTGTCCCTGGCTTAAATTAGCACCTCCGCCATGAAGCACAGTATTATAGCCATCCGGAAGTCTCTTGATGAATCCATCAGCATTGGCAAGTCTTGCTGCTGCGATGCATTCCTCATCACTCGCCTCAAGCCTTCCATATCTGATATTATCCATGATTGTACCCGTAAAGAGGTTAGTATCCTGAAGAACGATACCAAGGCTTCGCCTTAAATCATTTTTCTTAATATTGTTGATGTTAATTCCATCATATCTGATCTTACCATCCTGAATATCATAGAACCTGTTGATAAGATTAGTAATTGTAGTTTTTCCTGCTCCGGTACTTCCGACAAATGCAATCTTCTGTCCCGGTGTAGCATACATTTTAATATCGTGAAGTACCATTTTGTCCGGATTATAGCCAAAGTCAACTCCGTCAAATGTTACATCACCTGCAAGTCTTGTGTACTCTGCACTGTTACCATCCTTTGCAGGCTTCTTCCAAGCCCACATCTCAGTATTTTCTTTAGTCTCAATAAGCTCATTGTTCTTGTTGTATCTTACATTTACAAGCTCAACGAAACCTTCGTCAACCTCCGGCTTCTCGTCACATAACTCAAATACTCTTCCGGCACCAGCCATCGCCATAACGATACTGCTCACCTGCTGGCTTATCTGGGTTACAGGCTGTGTAAAGCTCTTATTTAAACTTAAGAAAGCAACAAGTGTACCAATTGTAAGTCCTGAAAAATCACTCAGAGCAAGAATACCACCAACTATTGCACATAATACATAGCTGATATTACCTATATTACCATTAACTGGCATTGTGATATTAGCAACCTTGTTCGCATTGTTTGCACTCTCACGAAGCCTGTTGTTAATCTCCTTAAACTGCTCAATACTCTTATCCTCGTGGCAGAACACCTTGACAACCTTCTGTCCTTCCATCATTTCCTCAATATAAGCATTAACCTTACCGATATCCTTCTGCTGCTCAACGAAATATTTTCCGGAAAGTGCACTCAGCTTAGAAGTTACATAAAGCATAATAACAACCATCACAACCGATACTATTGTAAGCGGAATATCAAGCACAATCATACTTACAAATGTAGATACAAGTGTAATGCATGAATTGATAACCTGAGGTATACTCTGGCTTATAAGCTGTCTTAATGTGTCGATATCGTTAGTATATACTGACATGATATCGCCGTGTGCATGAGTATCAAAATACTTAATAGGAAGTGACTCCATATTAGTAAACAGCTCTAATCTCAACTTCTTTAAAGTTCCCTGACCAACATTTACCATAATTCTGTTGTAGCAATATGAACATAATACACCGACCATAAGAACTGCAGCGAGCTTGATAAGTGCGCCTGCAAGCGGTGCATAATCATGTACTGCTGACTGTGTCAGCGGAATAATATAACTGTCAATAAGCTTCTGGATAAACAGCGTTGCTATCAGTGTTGTAAGTGCTGAAACAAGAATGCACACAAGCACTGCTATACACGAAAACTTGTAATTCTTTAAAATATATCCAAGCAGCCTCTTCATAAGAGGAAGTGGATTTTCTTTATTCTTCTTATTCTTCATATCAATATTCTTATCCATATGCTGCCTCCTATTCTCCTGCCTCGTCAAAATCACCGCCGCCCTGTGTCTGGACTTCGTAGATTTCGCGGTAAACCTTATTGTTCTCAACAAGATTTTCATGAGTATCAAAACCACTCACACAGCCATTCTCAAGCACCAATATTCTGTCTGCGTCCTGAATACTTGAAATTCTCTGTGATACGATAATCTTGGTAGTTCCTGGTATCTTTGTTGCAAATGCTTTCTTAATCTTAGCGTCTGTGGCTGTATCAACAGCACTTGTTGAATCATCAAGAATAAGAACCTTCGGGTGCTTAAGCAGTGCTCTTGCGATACAAAGTCTCTGTCTCTGACCACCGGAAACATTGCTTCCCCCCTGCTCAATCCATGTATTGTATTTATCAGGCATTCTCTCAATGAATTCATCTGCACAGGCCTGACGGCAGGCTTCTATGCAATCCTCCTCAGACGCATTTTCATCGCCCCATCTCAAATTATCAAGAATAGTTCCTGAGAAAAGCACATTTTTCTGAAGAACAACTGAAACCTCATTACGAAGAGTTTCAAGGTCGTAGTCTCTTACATCAATTCCGCCTACGCATACAGAACCATCCTTAACATCATACAGACGGCTTATCAGATTAACGAAGCTTGACTTTCCGCAACCCGTTCCGCCTATAATACCGATTGTTTCGCCCGCATTTATATGGATATCTATGTCTTCAAGAGCATCCTTGTCGCTGTCTTTCTTGTATGTGAAGTTCACATGGTTGAAATCAATTCTTCCGTCAGGTACTTCCATAACCGGATTCTCCGGATTAGTAATATCAGCCTTCTCATTAAGAACCTCAGCAATTCGTCTTGCACTCGCCGCACTCATCGAAACCATAACAAATATCATAGAAAGCATCATAAGTGACATCATCATGCTCATTACATAGCTGAACATTGATGTCAGGTTACCCGTTGTCATAGTTCCATCAGTAATAAAATGTGCTGCAAACCATGAAAGTGCAATAATACTTCCGTATATAACAAACATCATAATAGGATTGTTGAATGCAAGCCATGATTCCGCCTTAACAAATATTTTGTAAAGATTCCCGGCAGCCTTACTGAATTTCTTATTCTCATGGTCTTCTCTTACAAATGCTTTAACAACTCTGATTCCTGTGACATTCTCCTGAACACTCGCATTTAAATCATCATATTTAGCAAAACCTTCTGTGAATATTGGAGTTACCTTATATATAATAAAGAAAAGTACAAATCCAAGAAGAATAAGCGCACCTAAGAATATAAAACTTAATGTAGGATTGATAATAAAACACATAACCATACTGCATATCATCATAAGTGGTGCTCTTACCGCAATTCTAAGAATCATCTGATATGCATTCTGCACGTTGGTAACGTCCGTTGTCAGACGCGTTACGATACTTGCCGTTGAAAATTTATCAATATTGGAAAAAGAAAAATTCTGTACATTGTAATACATATCCTTTCTCAGGTTCTTTGCAAATCCGGCAGATGCCCGTGCGGCAAATTTACCGGAAAGCACACCGAACATCAGTGAGATCATCGCTGTGACAGCAAGCAGAATACCCATCTTCCAGATATATCCCAGGTTCTGTGCCTGAATACCGTAGTCGATCAGTCTTGCCATCAACATCGGAATGATCACTTCCATGATTACTTCAAGCGTGACCATCGCCGGAGATAAAAGGGAATCCTTCTTGTACTCACGGATGCTCTTCATCAGTTTCTTAATCATGATTGATTAGCCTCCTTATTATCTTTTTTTGCATAACATTTGTTTTTCATCGAACATTTTAAATCTTCTGTGAGGTTCTCACGAATCTTCTTTGTCAGCTGAAACAGACAGTCAATATCGTCCGCTGTCATATCCTTTACCAGCAAACGCTCCATTCTCTGGATATGCTGTATTACAAGCTGACTGGCTTCATCGCCTTTTTCTGTCAGGACAATTTTCTTCAGTCTCGCATCCCCGGGATAAGACTGCATCTCAATATAGTCATTCTGCTCCATCTTCTGCAAAATACCGGCAACAGTAGAGCGTGTAAGGCAGAAACGCTTCACGATATCCCGCGGAAAAATGTCCTTTTGAGGATTTTCTTTAATATACTTTATAATCCCGCCCTGAACATACTGGAGATCATAAATTCCACTTTTTTTCTTATCATACTCAATTT
>OIDS01000952.1_pt1 | contig 10923 bp, 9 predicted proteins | sample 1581491 | NCBI WGS metagenome assembly OIDS01 (sample SAMEA3882553, study PRJEB24775) | human gut metagenome | biome: human-associated habitat; feature: intestine environment; material: feces | place: Netherlands | collected 2009/2010
ACTGAAAGCCCGCTTCGACGAAGAAAACAACCTCGCCACCGCCGAGATGATGAAAGCCGCCGGCATCAACATCATTTTCAGCATACCAGGACTAAAGGTACATGCCAAAGTAGCCCTCGTGCTACGCCGCGACAAGGAAGGGCGCAAACTGACAAGCTACGCCTACATCAGCACCGGCAACTTCAACGAAAAGACCGCCACCCTCTATGCAGACAGCGGACTATTCACCTGCAACCCGGTGATTGTAAACGACCTGCACAACTTGTTCCGTACTCTGCAGGGAAAGGAAAATCCGGTGTTCCACCGCCTGCTTGTGGCCCGCTTCAACCTGATTCCTGAACTGAACCGCCTCATCAATCACGAAATAGAACTGACCCGGCAAGGCAAGCAAGGACGGATTATCCTAAAAATGAATGCCCTGCAAGACCCCGCCATGATAGACCGCCTCTACGAAGCCTCGCAAGCCGGTGTAGAGATAGACCTCATTGTCCGCGGCATCTGCTGCCTCATCCCCGGGCAGGAGTACAGCCACAACATCCGCGTGACACGCATCGTGGATACCTTTCTGGAACATGCCCGTGTGTGGTACTTCGGCAACGGCGGCAATCCCAAAGTCTTCATGGGCTCACCCGACTGGATGCGCCGCAACCTCTACCGCCGTATCGAAGCCGTCACCCCCATTCTGGACCCGGACTTGAAGCAAGAGCTCATCGATATGCTATCCATACAACTGTCGGACAAACGGAAAGCCTGCTTCGTGGACGACCGGTTGCGAAACCGCTGGAAGTCGTCACGACCGCAAAAGGAGAAGGTACGGTCGCAATATAGCTTTTACGAATACTTGAAACAAGGGATTAAGGATTAGCGATTAACGATAATTATCAATCGTCAATTATCAATCGTCAATCGCTTTGTAACATTTCTGTAACATGTATGACATTTCTCTGCAACACCAAACTCTTTCCTTTGCAGCCGGAAATAAAATACATGTCTATGGAAACAATTTATCTGGGTATCGTCATCTTTCTGTTCGTACTCGCGATTTTCGACCTCGTGGTAGGTGTCAGTAATGATGCGGTCAATTTTCTTCAGTCGGCTGTCGGAGCAAAGGCAGCATCTTTCAAAACCATACTGTTCATTGCAGGCATTGGCGTCTTCATCGGTGCGGCACTCAGCAATGGCATGATGGACATTGCACGACACGGCATCTATCAACCGGAGCACTTCTACTTTGCCGAAATCATGTGCATTCTGCTTGCCGTCATGTTGACAGACGTCGTGCTATTAGATGTCTTCAACACTATGGGAATGCCTACCTCCACCACTGTATCCATGGTGTTCGAACTGTTGGGAGGTACGTTCGCACTGGCGCTCATCAAGGTCTATAACAGCGATACATTGGGACTGGGCGACCTCATCAATACAGACAAGGCACTCTCTGTCATCATGGCCATTTTTGTATCCGTAGCCATTGCCTTCTTCTTCGGTATGCTGGTACAGTGGCTGGCACGTATCGTGTTCACCTTCAACTACAAGAAGAACATGAAATACAGCATCGCGCTATTCGGTGGTATAGCTGCCACCAGCATCATCTACTTCATGCTGATAAAGGGGCTGAAAGACAGCTCATTCATGACCCCTGAAAACAAGCAATGGATACACGACAATACCGCATTGCTGATAACCGGTTTCTTTGTATTCTTCACCATACTGATGCAGATACTGCATTGGTGCAAGATAAATGTCTTCAAAGTAGTGGTTCTGATGGGTACTTTCGCCCTCGCTCTTGCCTTTGCCGGCAATGACTTGGTGAACTTTATCGGTGTCCCCCTCGCAGGATATTCCTCATTTATTGACTATACAGCCAATGGTACGGCCGCCGGCCCCGACGGATTCCTGATGTCCTCACTCCTCGGTGCAGCCAAAACCCCGTGGTATTTCCTTATCGGTGCAGGCGCTATCATGGTCTATGCACTCTGCACATCCAAGAAAGCCCACAATGTCATCAAGACTTCCGTGGACCTTGCCCGCCAGGATGACGGTGAAGAGAACTTCGGAAGTACCCCGATAGCCCGCACGCTGGTACGCTTCAGCATGACCCTGGCTAACGGAATATCCAAAACGATGCCCGAAAGCAGCAAGCGGCCGACGGCGCCGCTTTTGACTTGGTTCGCGCCTCCGTCAATCTCGTATTGGCTGGTCTGCTCATCGCCTTGGGAACTTCCTTGAAACTTCCCCTTTCCACCACTTACGTCACCTTTATGGTAGCCATGGGTACATCGCTTGCCGACCGTGCCTGGGGACGTGATTCGGCGGTATTCCGCATTACGGGTGTGCTCAGCGTTATCGGCGGTTGGTTCATCACTGCCGGAGCAGCGTTCACCATCTGTTTCTTCGTAGCACTGATTATCCATTTCGGTGGTACGGTTGCCATCCTGGCACTGATTGGTCTGGCAGTTTTCATGCTGATTCGTAGCCAAGTGATGTACAAAAAGCGCAAGGAGAAAGAAAAAGGCAACGAGACCCTGAAACAGTTGATGAAGAGTACGGACAACAATGAAGTCATCGAATTGCTCCGCAAGCATACCCGTGAAGAACTGGTGAAGATTATGGAATTCACAGAAGAGAATTTTGAACGTACCGTCACTTCCTTCCTACACGAGAATCTACGCGGACTGCGTCGTGCCATGGGCTCAGTAAAATTCGAAAAACAACTCATCAAGCAGATGAAGCGTACCGGAACACTTGCCATGTGCCGTCTCGACAACAATACCGTATTGGAAAAAGGACTCTATTACTATCAAGGCAACGACTTCGCCAGCGAACTGGTGTACAGCGTAGGCCGTCTTTGCGAACCTTGCTTAGAGCACATAGACAATAACTTCAATCCGCTGGATGCCATTCAGAAAGGAGAATTTACAGACGTAGCCGAAGACATCTGCTATCTGTTACAAGTATGCCGCCACAAGCTGGAAACGAACAATTATGATGAACTGGAAACAGAGATTCGCAAAGCCAACGACCTCAACGGACAGTTGTCTCATCTGAAACGCGAAGAGCTGCAACGCATCCAAAGCCAGAGCGGCAGCATCAAAGTCAGCATGGTATACCTGACTATGATACAAGAAGCCCAGAACGTAGTGACCTACACCATCAACCTGATGAAAGTAAGCCGCAAGTTCCAAGTAGAAAAAGAAGAGTTATAAGTTATGAGTTATAACGCATGGTACATAACATGCAACTTATAACTCATAACTCCTTAAGCCCCATCTTCTCCGCCCGTTGCAACATAAATGCACGGGCGGCTTCGTATTCATTGGGAATGATGCCGTCCAAAATGGCATCCTTAATGGCACTCTTCAAGGCACCTACCTGCTGGCAAGGAGAAAGGCCGAAAGTCTTCATGATTTCTTCACCACTGACCGGAGGCTGGAAATTACGGATACGGTCGCGTTCCTCCAAATCCTTCAGCTTCTGGCGTACCAACTGAAAATTATTAAGGAAGCGTTTCTTACGCTCCATATTCTTGGAAGTAATGTCGGCTTCGCACAGTGTCATCAGGTCGTCTATATCATCACCTGCCTCAAACAAGAGACGACGCACTGCCGAGTCGGTCACTACATCATCCGCTATCACAATGGGACGCATGTGCAGGCTCACCATTTTCTGCACATATTTCATCTTCTCATTCATAGGGAGCTTCATCTTGCGGAAAATATCGGGTATCATCTTCTCGCCAATGAAATTATGGTTATGGAACGTCCAGCCCGCACGGGGTTCCCAACGCTTGGTGGCAGGCTTGGCTATATCATGCAGAAGAGCTGCCCAGCGTAGCCAAAGGTTGTCGGTCTTCTTGCTGATGTTGTCGAGTACTTCGAGCGTATGGTAGAAATTGTCCTTATGGGCGCGTCCATTGCGCGTCTCCACGCCTTGCAGCCTAACAAGTTCCGGGAATATCAGTTCCAGCAGACCACAGCGGTCCAGCTCAATGAATCCCTTAGACGGAATAGGTGACAAGATGATTTTGTTCAGTTCGTCTGCAATGCGTTCTTTGGAGATGATGGAGATGCGTTCGCGATTACGCTCCAGAGAATCGAATGTCTCATCGTCAATATAGAATCCCAGCTGGGTGGCAAAACGGACACAGCGCATCATGCGCAAAGGGTCATCACTGAAAGTTATATCAGGGTCGAGGGGAGTCCGGATGGTCTTTTCCTTCAAGTCTCCAATACCGCCAAAGGGGTCGACCAACTCGCCATAACGCACCCGGTTCAGGCAAACAGCCAGTGCATTGATGGTAAAATCACGGCGGTTCTGGTCATCCTCCAATGTACCGTCCTCTACAATAGGCTTGCGGGAATCGTGTGTATACGATTCTTTTCTTGCACCCACAAACTCAACTTCCGTACCATAGTACTTCAATTGTGCCGTACCGAAATTCTTGAAGACGGAAACATGCGCCCCACGCCCCAGACGCTTACCCAGCGCCTCGGCCATGGCAATGCCACTGCCTACCACCACCACATCAATATCCTTGGAAGGACGTTGCAGGAAAATATCACGTACATATCCACCGACTACGTAACATTCCAATCCCAATTCATCAGCTGTCTCGGAAATTAGGGCAAATATTTTGCTATTAAAATGTTCTTTCAATTCCATACTCATCTTAATGAGATGCAAAATTACATTTTTTGCAGCACTATACCAAACGTTTCCATAGATACCTATTGAAAGGATAAAGAGGATGTCAAAATAAGTATTGGGGTATGGGAACATTGGAAAAGAACCGTTTGATTGTTGAGGGAGCATGCTTGGCAAAAGCGGAATGACAATGAGAAAATGAACTGCTGAAGAACTGTTAGTGAGACTAAAAAAGGTCACTGTGTAGCACAATGACCTTTTTTGATATTAACAAATATTCCTTTGATATCATTGAATAGACTATTGTTTTTTAGGGGCTGTTTTCAGATTTATGAGAATACTATTTTCTACTCCTTCTTTGGTTACATACACTACTCTGTACGATTTTACACCTTCTTGCTTTAGAGAAAGAGAAGCGCTTTTGAGGGTGGAACCAGGGGCTTTTTTAGCTATAGCGTCTTTGATGGATTGAGGGACTTCTTTCAAGTCTATTGTTTTAAATCCGTCTTCAACGGCAATAGTATCATTTTTAATTTGCATAGTATTATCGGCCATAACAGACATTCCGATACCAAAAAGAAAAGCAAGCGATAAAAATATTTTTTTCATAATGGTTAAATTAAAATGTTTGTTTGATATATAGAAACAGAAAGAATCTATCATATTCTTTTGTTGGTATATACCCGTAAATTTAAATAATAAGTATAGACAAAGGAATATCGGAAACTAAGTTATTAATAATGGAGGTATGAGCCAAATATATAAACGAATGTTTGTAGAAATAAATATTTTTTTAAGCACTCCTTTGTTTGTGTGCAGGTTATTTCTCTTCATTGTTATCGCTTATATATTTAAAGAATAACTGGGTTTTATGTTTTTTTGCTTGTGAATAGGGGAAGTAAAGCAATTTAATTGTATTTTTGTCCTCATATAAAACGTTTAAATACATGAAAAAGATAGGATTAGTGGCATTATTTGCCTTATTACTGGCGGCTTGTGACGATGGCGGCGAAAAGAAGGCTCAACTGCATTTGCAAAAAGCGGAAACGGCATTGAAGCAAGAGAACTTTAATGAAGCCAAGTTGCAGATAGATAGTATCCGTATTTTATATCCAAAGGCTTTTGAGGCCAGGAAGCAGGGAATTAGGTTGATGCAACAAGTTGATTTGAAGGAACAGCAGAAGAGTTTGGTTTATTTGGACAGTATGATGCAGGTGAAGCAGGCTCAGTTGGATTCAATCAAAGGCAATTTTGTATTGGAAAAAGATACAGCCTATCAGGAAGTAGGTAATTATTTCTATCCTACGCAGACAGTGGAAAAGAATATCGGTCGTTCTTTTCTTCGCGGACAAGTGAATGAGCAGGGCGAGATGTCTATTACCTCTATTTATTGTGCCGGTGGGAAGCTTCATCATGCAGCAGTGAAAGTCAGTGTGGGCGATACTTTTGCCGAAACTCCCGCGTCCAAAGACAGTTATGAGACGACGGATTTGGGGCGTGCCATTGAGAAAGCTGATTATAAAATGGGCGATGACGGTGGCGTTATCGGGTTCATTGTTGCCAATAAAGATAAGAATATCCAACTTCAATTTATAGGGGATAAGACTTATAGAACAGTTATGCATCCCAATGACCGTAAAGCAATTGCCGAGTTGACCGGGCTGGCGCGTATCTTATCGGGTATGGAGCAGATTCGGAAAGATAAAAAGGAAGCTATGCTGAAAATAGAATTTGTTACCCGTAAGATGCAGGAAGACAAACCGGAAGAAGATAAATAGATATTAAAGCATTTTGTTGTAGCAGCCAACACGTGGAATGCCACTACAACAAAATGCTTTGCCACACTTCTCTTTTTATAATCTTTTCAGAGCCAGCTTAATGACTTTTTCAACAGGGGCGCTTGGTTCTTCTTTCAATATGGCTGCCACTACCTTTTGTGAAGCAGCCTGTGCAAATCCCAGCATAGTCAGTGCAGCTACAGCTTCATCGTGAATTTCCGAGTTGGCAGCGCTTGCAAACATTTCACTGTTGACCGTTTCCATGCCGGAAGAGGCTATCTTGTCTTTTAAATCGACAATGATGCGTTGGGCTGTTTTCAGTCCGATACCCTTAACTGTTTTCAGCAGTTTGTCGTTTCCCGAACTGATTACCCCGCATAATTCGGAAGGAGAAAGGGCCGATAAAATCATTCTTGCGGTATTTCCTCCAATACCCGATACAGAGATTAACAGTAAAAACAGTTCTCTTTCCTGCTTGGTAGAGAATCCGTAGAGCACGTATGCGTCTTCACGGATGGCTTCATAAATATAGAGTTTGGTACGTGTTTGATTTTGAATGGCCGAGTAAGTATTCAGCGAGATATTGATTCCATAGCCCACCCCGTTGCAATCTATCACCGCCATTGCCGGAGTAATCTCTGCAATGTCTCCTTTAATATATTCTATCATGATTCTTCTAGTTTGTAATTTACAGTTCTTTGCAAAAATAGGATATCTATCTTTCAAATTATAAGTTAGGCAAGAATATTTTTAAAATATTAGGTTTGGAAGAACAAAAGAATGAGGCAAAATGTTTATTTTTGCAGCTAAATAAAAGATAATAGTAAACTAAAACCAATAAAGATGAATAAAATTAGAGCAGCCGTCGTTGGATACGGTAACATTGGTAAGTATGTAGTGGAAGCTCTGGAAGCAGCTCCCGATTTTGAAATCGCAGGTATTGTTCGCCGTAATGGAGCCGAAAACAAACCGGCAGAACTGGAACCATACGCTGTTGTTAAAGATATAAAGGAACTGAAAGATGTAGATGTTGCTATTTTGGCTACTCCGACTCGCAGTGTAGAAAAATATGCGAAAGAAATTCTGGCTATGGGCATCAATACGGTAGATAGTTTTGATATCCATACACAGATTACCGCACTGCGCCGTTCGCTGGACGAATCGGCCAAAGCAGGCAATGCTGTTGCCATTATTTCGGCAGGATGGGATCCGGGAAGTGACTCGGTAGTACGTACCCTCTTGGAAGCAATTGCTCCGAAAGGCATTACTTATACCAATTTTGGTCCGGGTCGCAGCATGGGACATTCTGTAGCCGTTCGTGCTATTGCAGGGGTGAAAGATGCTCTGTCTATGACTATTCCTGTAGGTACAGGTATTCACCGTCGTATGGTTTATGTGGAACTGGAAGAAGGAGCGGATTTCAAGACTGTTGAAGCGGCTGTTAAGAACGATCCTTATTTTGTCAATGATGAGACACATGTTATTCAGGTGCCTTGTGTAGACGACTTGAATGATGTGGGACATGGTGTTAATCTGGTTCGTAAAGGAGTGTCGGGCAAGACTCACAATCAGTTGTTTGAGTTTGATATGAAGATTAATAATCCGGCTCTGACAGCTCAGGTGTTGGTATGTGTAGCACGCGCTACAATGAAACAGCAACCGGGATGCTATACAATGATTGAAGTTCCGGTTATCGATTTGATGTATGGAGACCGCGAGGAATTGATTGCACATTTGGTGTAAAATATCATAATATATAAGGAATAGGGAAATCTCTTCTCTGATTTATTTCGGGGAAGGGATTTTTTTATTTCCTTTGTGCTTATATAAATAAACAAAGAAATAAAACAATGATAGCTAGTATTCTGTGGGATGTAGATCCCGTATGGTTTAAGGTTGGCAGTTGGGAAGTGCGTTGGTATGGTTTGATGTGGGGACTGGGATTTATCTTGGCTTATGAGATGGTCGGTCGCCTTTTCAAAAAAGAAAAATATCCTGAAGACTGGGTAGACAAGCTTTTTGTTTATTGCATTGTCAGTACGGTGATAGGGGCCCGGTTGGGACATTGCTTATTCTATGAATGGGATTATTATTCGGTGCATCCGGCTGAGATATTAAAGATTTGGAAAGGCGGACTGGCAAGTCACGGAGGAGTCTTTGCCATTATTCTCGCCCTTGTCTGGTATTCTAAGAAAGTGACGAAGAAGAGTGTCTGGTGGTTGTTTGACCGAATGATTCCGGCAGTTGCGGTGGTGTGCTTCTGTATCCGTTTCGGCAACTTGATGAATTCCGAGATTTATGGTTATCCCACTACCTTACCGTGGGGCTTTGAGTTTGTGCGTTCGCGTGAATGGCATCAGTTATATGAAGGTTTACCTTGTCACCCTACCCAGATTTATGAAATGCTCTATTGTTTGGTGGCGGGCGTAACTGCATGGGTGATGTATCATAAATACCATTTGCAGAATCGTGTGGGATTGATTACCGGAGTGAGCCTGCTCATTTTCTTTGGCTCGCGTTTCGCATTGGAGTTTATGAAGAATCCGCAAGTGGTGGAAGAAACGAATATGACCCTGAATATCGGACAATGGTTGAGTGTACCTTTGATATTATTGGGAGGATATCTTATCTATAAAAGTAAAACGGCCAAAGTATAGATATCGGTAAATTAATCAAAAGTATAGGTATATTATTCAAGCGAGAATAAATATTTGAAAACTAGATGCTTATGAACTAATTTGAAGGCTTTTTCTTTGCTTAATCATTTTTATATTTCATATCTTTGTATAAAATGTGATTAACTTGAAACAAGCTTATTATGAAGAAAAGCATCTTTTTATTATTGTGTATCTCTGTCTTGTTCTCTTGTACGAAGAAAGAAGACTTCTTTGACCCCCATCATATCGATGAAGAAGCAAAAGAGAATTTTCCGGTGAAAGACATTGACCCAAGTCAGGATTGGAATATGGCTGCGGTAGGAACGTTGTCTGTTTCTATCAATCAAAAGACAGGCGAGGTTTATACTGTGAAAGTATATACGGATAATCCTTTGAACTCTGAAGGCAATGCTCGGTTGTTGGCTAAGAAAACGGGGGTAAGAGACGGAGAAACAGTATTATTTACTTTTGATGTACCCAAAGCCATTGAATCTGTTTATGTACTTTTTGAAGATAAAATGTACAATGGCTGGGTAAAGGTGGCAGATATGAAGGTCGGTCGTCCTTCGGTTTCTTGGGAAGAGCAAGGAAGTGAGGCAGGAAAGAGAAGCGCTATGGCAAGAAGCAGTTGGGATTACAAGGTGCCTGATGAGAAGAATTTCTTGAAAGAGGTGCCTGCAGATGCTAAACAGTATCCGATACAATGGGCTGAAATGCGTGGTGGATATTATATGAATGACGGCTCTTATGAACTACGTTATGGCAACTATACGCTATATATTAAAGGAAATGTTACAATAACAGGTGCTTATCCTGACGGATTAGTGGTTTACTTATTGGAGGGTAGCACTTTGGATGCCACTGCTGCTGAAACATTTAACCCTAATACGGTTTTCTATATCGCGCAAAATTCAACGATGAAGCTTAATAGAATAAGCATTAATTGTTCTTTATACAATAAGGGGAAAATTACTGTTGCGGGGGCATCTAACTCTTCGGGTGGATATATATATAATGACGGTAGTTTTGAAATAACCGGGAAGACAACATTCGCCATGTCCGGAAAGGCAACTTTTGTAAATCTTCAATCTGCTTCATTGCAGGATGTGACCATGACCGGAGGTTCTGAATTAATAAATGAAGAAGGAACTGTCAAAGCTAATTCTTTAGATACCCGTAGTTCTTATATTTATAACCGGTGCAGGATGGAAATCCTTAGTTCTACTTATTTCCAAAATGGGGAGGGCTTTGCATTTGAACAAGATGGTGGCTCTTCTTTTGAAACAAATACGCTGAAAACAAATGGGAATATACCTTTGAGGTTAGGTTCAAAGAGTGTATTCCATGTAAAAGACAACGTGGAATACCAGAATGGAAAGGTTGATGTGACCGGAGTCGGTTCAGATGAAAAGGCCCTGTTTTGGGTAAGTGGGGTTTGTATTAAAACTCCCGATGAGAACTAATTAATAGCTCCCGTTTTGCGTTTTATCGCATAATACGCTGTTTTAAAGTACCGTGAAGCGGATTTATATTTATCACAGCGTTTTTATTCAATCTTATCCCTTACTAAACAGTCCCTGTTTTAGTCCCCGATTTCATCAAACCGGGGACTTTTACCAATCTATTTATCCTCTATAAAATCAACCCTGCAACCCAGCGCATGCCCAATCTTTGCAAGAATATCCCTACACCTACTTCCTGGCGTCATACATTGCAGCCATATACACCCATATCTTGCCTTGCGGAGCGTCTTCGTCGGCAAAGTAAAACCTATGGGCACCCTTGAGGATCTGAGCATCATCACAGACCATACACATATCGGCGTAAAACGAGTTAAACGCGAC
>OIDS01000955.1_pt1 | contig 10894 bp, 4 predicted proteins | sample 1581491 | NCBI WGS metagenome assembly OIDS01 (sample SAMEA3882553, study PRJEB24775) | human gut metagenome | biome: human-associated habitat; feature: intestine environment; material: feces | place: Netherlands | collected 2009/2010
GTAACTCTTTCCCTCGGTGAAAACGATTATTCGGCAAACGAGGATTTGCTCACCGCTCAAAAGGGCAAAAAAAGCCTTAATTCGGCACTTGCTCAAAGGGCTTATTATGCGGGCAGATATGCTTATCTTTGCTGCAGCGGCTATTCAACAAGCCGCCTTTACGGAATGTGGACGGGCGAATGGAACACGGGCTGGGGCAGTAAATACACAATGGATGCCAATGTGAATTTGCAAACCTCTTCTTTAAACACGGGCAATATTCAAAGCGCGCCGATAGGCTACACTTATTTCCTTTTGCGCCAAATGCCCGATTGGGAGGAAAATGCCTATGCAACCCACGGCTTTGCGGATGCGATTCAGGCGCCCGTTAATACGGATGGCGATAAGGCCGTTATAACCGAAACCTGCTATCCTTATCCGTTCAGATATTGGAATGCAGGTGCGTCGTGGATGCTTCAGCCGCTTTATGAAACTCTGCTTTGCTACGGCGATATCGATATCCCACTTTGCGATGAAATCAATTTGAATAAGCTTCGCAGCGTGCTTTCGCCTACGGAGGCGGATTTAACCGATTCGCAAATATCCGCCCTTGAAGAGCGCGGGTATTTAAAGCTTGAGGAGGATGTGCTTTATCCTTTGCTTATAAAATCAGCAAATTACTGGCAGCAGCTTTTAACTGCCGAGTATTACACCGCGGCGGACGGCTCAATTCATTACGAAAGGGGCAAAACGGAGCTTGCGGCGGATGAAAGCTATTGCATTTTGCCGAGCTATTCGCCCGAAAATAATCCCAAAAATTACCCAAGCCCGTCTGATGCAAATTGTACAATAGATATTGCGGCGTGCAGGGATAATCTGAATATGCTTATTGCGGTTTCAAACGATGTTTCTCCGCAGGAAAGCACCGAAAAATGGCAGAATTTAAAAGATAAGTTACCGCCGTATATTTATGATGATACGGGCGCGTTAAAGGAATGGGCCACAACGACGTTTGAAGAAAATAATGAGCACCGCCATTTAAGCCATCTTTATGTGGCGTGGCCGCTGTTTGAAACTCAAAATAATTCGGGTTTGAAAAAGGCAAGCCTTCAGGCAATCGCAAACCGCACAAGTGAAAACGAAGCTTCGCATGCTCTGGTGCACCGCTCGCTTATCGCGGCAAGGCTCAAGGATTCCGAAAGCCTCACTCAGGCTTTGCTCAAACTTTCAAATCATAAAATTCGCTATGATTCGCTTATGACAAATCATGATTACGACCGCGGCAGCTGCTATTGCACGGATTTTGCCATCGGCTATTTGGGCATAATCAACGAGGCACTTGTTTATTCGGACGAAGCTTCAATAGAATTCCTGCCCGCATTGCCGGAAAGCGGCTTTGAAAGCGGAAAAATAACGGGTGTTAAAGCGCGCTGTCGCGCAACGGTCACTTCACTCGAATGGAACGAAGGCTCGGTTTCTGCCGTTATAACTTCCGACAGGGAACAAACGCTTAAAATCACCTGTGGCGGCGAAACGCAAGAAATTTATTTTGCCGCGGGCGAAAGCAAAACAGTTGATTTTTTACGGTAACGACGATTAGAATACGGCTTACCGCCGATAAATCCAATTAAATATTTTTGCAGAATAAAAGCCGGAGGTGTTTAAAACATCTCCGGCTTTAAGTGTTTATAAAATTGTATATATCTTGTATATATCAGGCGATTTTATTTTGCCTTTTTGTGCTCTGCCGCTGCAGTAACGAAGCCGCGGAAAAGCGGGTGCGGTTTGTTGGGTCTGCTCTTGAATTCGGGGTGGAATTGGCATGCCACATACCATGGGTGCTCGGGGATTTCCATCATTTCAACAATGTGGTTATCCGGTGAAGTGCCGGCAAAAAGCACACCGTGATTCAGCAGATCTTCGCGGTAATCATTGTTTACCTCATAGCGGTGGCGGTGGCGCTCATAAATCATGGACGCACCGTAAAGCCCGTATGATTTCGATTCGGGGTTAAGCACGCAGGGGTATTGGCCGAGGCGCATTGTGCCGCCCATTTCTTCAATATCTTTTTGCTCCGGCATAATGTCAATAACAGGGTGTGTGGTTTCGGGGTTGATTTCTGCGGAGTTGGCGTCTGCATAGCCAAGCACATTTCTTGCAAATTCAATAACGGCAATCTGCATGCCCAGGCAAATTCCGAGATAGGGCACATTGTGCGTTCTGGCATAGTTTGCCGCCTTGATTTTGCCCTCTATGCCTCTGCTGCCGAAGCCGCCGGGAACAAGAATACCGTCCATATCGCCTAAAACAGCGTCCAAATCAACATCGTCGCCCTCAAGGCTTTCGGAATCAATCCAATGAATATCAACCGCGGATCTTGTTTCGATTCCGCCGTGCTTCAGTGCTTCGTTTACGGAAATATAGCTGTCGTGCAGCTCCACATATTTGCCTACCATGCCGATTTTAACGGTTTGCACGGGGTTGCGAAGTGCGTCAAGCATTTCCTGCCATCCCGAAAGATCCGGCTCGCCGCATTCAAGCCCAAGCTTTTTAACGGCAACCGTGTCAAGCCCTTCTTTGTGAAGCATCATGGGAACGGCGTAAAGAATATCGCAGTTGTTGTTTTCAATAACGCATTCTTTTTCCACATTGCAGAAAAGCGCGATTTTATTTCTTATATCATCGGTAAGCGGGTGCTCCGTGCGGCACACGATAACATCCGGGTGAATACCCAGCGCAAGCATTTCTTTAACGCTGTGCTGAGTGGGCTTTGATTTAAGCTCGTCCGAAGCCGCAAGATAGGGAACAAGCGTAACATGAATGAAAAGGCAGTTCTCTCTGCCGTATTCAACCGAAAATTGGCGAATGGCCTCCAAAAACGGCTGGCTTTCGATATCGCCTATCGTGCCGCCGATTTCAACGAAGCACACATCGGCGCCCGTTTCCGCGTTTCTGTAAATCGATTTTTTGATTTCGTTTGTAACATGCGGAATAATCTGAATTGTTTGGCCGCCGTAAACGCCCTTTCTTTCATCTGTTATAACCTTCCAATAAACTCTGCCCGAGGTTAAGTTGGAATTTTGAGAAAGCGATTCGTCAATAAATCTTTCATAGTGACCAAGGTCAAGGTCTGTCTCAGCACCATCGTCAGTTACGAAAACTTCTCCGTGCTGGATAGGGTTCATAGTACCTGGATCAATATTAATATAAGGGTCAAACTTCTGCATGGTTACAGAAAAACCACGGGCTTTAAGCAGTCTGCCTAAAGATGCGGCAGTGATACCTTTTCCTAAACCGGAAACAACACCACCTGTTACAAATACATATTTAACAGCCATCTTTTCCTCCAATCTGAATGTGTAATCAAAAAAATATGCAATATTATACAGCCCTGTATTATAAATTTCCATAGTTTAAAGAAAAAAACTAAGAATATAAAGTAAATATAAACATCTTATTAAACACTTAGATTTTGGTTGATTTATATTTTTTCCTTCTTTATAATGAAAACAGACTTATTTGGAAATGCTTAAGATAAGTACAGTATCATATCAGGAGAAGAGTATGGATAATTATAACAACAACGGTTATGACAATGGTTATAATAATAACGATAACCGCAATAATAATCGTAATAACAACAATAATAACAAGAAGCCAAAGAATGTTAACCTTATAATATTCATTATTATAGCGGCAGTTGTAACATTTATTGGGCTTACGCTTCTTAGCAATATGTTTAGGAATGCGACATACAAGGAGATAAGCTACGACCAGTTCATGCAGATGATTGATGAAGATAAGGTAAAGAAAGTAGCATTAGAGCAGGACAGAATTCTTATTACACCTGTTGAAGAGGAGAAACAGTCTGGCATAGCAGGAGTTTCATACACATATTATACAGGGTATGTTAATGATGATACTCTTGTACCACTTCTTAAGAGAAAGGGTATTGAGTTTGAAGGATATATTCCGGATTCGAGTTCTTCAATTGTAGAATTTCTGCTTGCATATGTACTGCCATTTTTATTCATATATATAATCTTTGCATTTGTATATAGAAGAATTGCTAAGAATGGTGGAATGATGGGCGGAATGGGCGTTGGAAAGAGCAACGCCAAAGTATATGTCCAGAAAAAGACAGGTGTTACATTCAAGGATGTTGCAGGTCAGGATGAAGCTAAGGAATCACTTACAGAGATTGTTGATTTCTTACATTACCCTGAGAAATATGCCAAGATTGGTGCAAAGCTTCCTAAGGGTGCACTTTTAGTAGGACCTCCGGGAACAGGTAAGACGCTTCTTGCAAGAGCAATTGCGGGAGAAGCAGGTGTCCCGTTCTTTACCATTTCAGGCTCTGATTTCGTTGAGATGTTCGTTGGTGTCGGTGCATCAAGAGTAAGAGATTTGTTCAAGGAAGCAACTAAGCAGGCTCCTTGTATTATATTTATTGATGAGATTGATGCTATTGGTAAGAGCAGAGATTCCAAGTATGGCGGTGGCAATGACGAGCGTGAGCAGACATTGAACCAGTTACTTGCAGAGATGGATGGTTTTGATTCTTCTAAGGGAATATTCATTCTTGCAGCAACTAACAGACCGGAAGTACTTGATAAGGCTTTACTCAGACCAGGACGTCTTGACAGAAGAATTACTGTTGACAGACCTTATAAGAAGGGTAGAATTGAGACTCTTAAGGTACATTCCAAGGATGTGCTTATGGATGATACAGTTGATTTTGAAGAGATTGCTATGGCAACAAGCGGTCTTGTAGGTTCAGACCTTGCCAATATCATTAACGAAGCGGCTATTGCGGCGGTTAAGAATGGCAGAAATGTTGTAACACAGAAAGATCTTCTTGGCGCATTTGATACAGTTGTAGCAGGTAAGGAAAAGAAGGAAAGAGTTCTTAGCAAGAAGGAGAAGCAGGTTGTTGCTTACCATGAGATTGGACATGCCCTTATAAGAGCTATTAAGAATAATTCTGATCCGGTCCAGAAGATTACTATTATACCTCATACTAACGGTTCACTTGGTTATGTGCTTAACTTCCCGGAGGAAGAGAAGCATCTTGAGACTAAGGACGAACTTATGACAGATCTTATATCACTTGTAGGCGGACGTGCAGCAGAGGAAGTTGTATTCGGTTCAGTTACTAATGGTGCTTATGATGATATCAAGAAGGCAACTAACCTTGCCAAGACAATGATTACAAGATATGGTATGTCAGACCGTTTCGGACTTGTTGCATTATCAACAGTTGAGGATGAGTACCTCAGTGGAAGAGCATCTATGAACTGTGCACAGGCAACAGAGGCTGAGGTTGATGATGAGGTTAAGAAGCTTATTGCTTCATGCTATGAAGAGGCTAAGCAGATTATCAGAGACAACAGAGATGTAATGGATCAGCTTGCAAGATATCTGTATGACCATGAGACTATCACAGGTAAGGAATTCATGAAGATATTCAGAGAGGCGAAGGGATTGCCTGAACCAGTTGATACTTCATCATTTTCAACATCAGAGAAGGTTGCAGAGAGTGTGACATTCAATGAAGATGGAAGCTATTCATCAACAGTAAGTGGTGAACCTGAAAGTGATATATGGAAGAATATTACAAAGCATGATGATTCTGATGATTCAGACAGTAATGCATCTGATGATATAACTAAAGAAAATGAGTAATAAAAATGGGCATATCGCTTTCTGATATGCCCATTTTGTTATTTATTTCTTGATGATATATGTGAATGAAATCCTGATGAAGTACTCTGACTTTCGATTGACTGTGATGCAACATCAGCAGCATCTTTAAGAGCATTCTGCTGCTCCTGTTCTTTGGATGCATTAATTCTGCATTCAATCTTTCTAAGGAAAACATATGTAAGATATTCGCGTGATGGTGCAGGAATGATACATCCGTAAATATAGCGTTCTCCTGACATCTGGCTGCGTATTATGACACATTTAAAATGAAAATCAAATTGTCTTCCGTTAGCTACATCTGAAAATGTTATATAAATGTTATTATAATCATATGGCAGTTCATTTCTGACTGTAAATGATAATCCTTTATTACATACATCGATTAATGTTACTGGTATTTCATCTTGTCTTGTATCTGAAGAAACATGTCCAGAAGCTTCAGTTGAAATTCTCTGGTTGAATCGTCTGTCGCATTCTGACGCAATGCTTGCAAAAACATTAGTTGATATTTTGTAATAGGCAGATGCAAAATCAGAGGACTTGTAACCAATAGTTTCTATATTAACATTTTTCCAGACCACACGGTTATGTGTCGCCGGGTCTATGGTATAAAGATTAAATAAAATATCTTTATAAGAAGAAAAATCTATTACAGCACCTTTTGATGTAAAAGGCGCTATGAGAATGTAGCCATTCTTGGATGCAACAACAGAGGAAGGCATTTCATAGCTGACATTATCTATGGATATTTCAATTGAAATCGGCCCGCCTACGGGAATATCAGATATTAACATAATACAACTCCCTTACATTAATAATTAAATATAGAATATCATAAAATTGCTGATTAATAAACGAAAATATGTTATATTTTTTGACAGAGGAAATGAACTGTACAACATTGTGATAATAGCAATGTGTTATAAGAAGAGGAGATATTATGAGTTTTACACATTTGCATGTGCATACAGAATATTCACTGCTGGATGGCTCCAGTAAGATTAAGGAGATAACTAAAAGAGCAAAAGAACTTGGAATGGACAGCCTTGCAATAACTGACCACGGTGTTATGTATGGTGTTATTGATTTCTATGAAGCAGCCAAGAAGGTTGGAATCAAGCCTATTCTGGGCTGTGAGGTTTATGTTGCTCCTGGTTCGAGGTTTGATAAAGGAGCAGGACAGAGTGAAGATAAGTATAATCACCTTGTACTTCTTGCAGAGAATAATACAGGTTATCAGAACCTGATGAAGATAGTTTCTAAGGGATTTACAGAAGGCTTTTACTATAAGCCGAGAGTAGATAAAGAAGTGTTAAGAGAATATCATGAGGGAATTATTGCTACGAGTGCGTGTCTGGCAGGAGAGGTGCAAAGATATCTTTCAAGGGGAATGTATGAGACAGCAAGAGATGTGGCATTGGAACTTCAGGATATATTTGGTAAAGGCAATTTCTTTCTGGAGCTTCAGGATCATGGAATAGCGGAACAGCACTATGTTAATCCACAGCTTATGCGTATGCACAATGAGACAGGAATAGAACTGGTATGTACTAACGATGTCCACTACACATATGCGGATGATGTGGATGCACATGATATTTTGTTATGTATCCAGACAGGAAAGAAGCTCTCAGATGAGAACAGAATGCGCTATGAGGGCGGACAGTTCTATTTAAAGTCAGAGGAAGAGATGGCAGAATTGTTCAAATATGCGCCTGATGCTGTAGAAAATACTCATAAGATAGCTGCAAGATGTAATGTTGAGATTGAATTCGGAGTTACAAAGCTGCCAGCTTTCGATGTACCAGAGGAATATGGAAAGAATTCATGGGTATATCTTAATGCTTTATGTTACGAGGGATTAAAGAAGCGATATCCTGACAAGACAGCAGATGTAAGAATTGAAGATGTTATAGAACAGGCAAAAGCTTCAATAGTGGCTGACAGAAAAGACGTTGTTATAAAACGTGCACAAGATACTAATGATATATTCCAGAGACTTTCATATGAGCTGTCAGTTATCTACTCAATGGGATATGTAGACTATTTCCTTATTGTGTGGGATTACATTAATTATGCCAAGACACATGATGTTCCGGTAGGTCCGGGACGAGGTTCTGCGGCGGGAAGTCTTGTTGCATACTGTCTTGGAATAACAACACTTGATCCTATTAAATATAACCTTGTCTTTGAGCGATTCTTAAATCCTGAGCGAGTATCAATGCCCGATATTGACGTGGACTTTGCGCCGGAGGGCAGACAGAAGGTTATTGATTATGTTATAGAAAAATATGGCAAAGAATGTGTCTGCCAGATAATCACATTTGGAACGATGGCAGCAAGGGCGGTAATTAAAGATGTAGGAAGGGTTATGGATCTTCCTTATGCAATGGTTGATAATATTGCAAAGATGATACCTCAGAAAGTCGGAGTTACAATAGATGGGGCAATGAATGGTAACCCGGACAGGGACATAAAACCTAATGCAGAGCTTAAGGCATTGTATGAGCAGGATGCAACAGTGCATGACTTAATAGATAAAGCAAAGAGACTTGAAGGTCTGCCGAGGCATGCGTCAGTTCATGCGTCAGGTGTTCTTATAAGTCAGAAGGATGTTGGTGAGTATGTTCCGGTTGCTGTAGGTGCTGATAATGTAAAGGTTACACAGTTTGAAGGCCCTACATTAGAGCACCTTGGTCTGTTAAAGTTCGATTTCTTAGGTCTTAGAAACTTAACTGTAATACAGCAGACAGAGAAGTGCGAACAGCAGATAGATCCTTCATTTTCGGTGGATAAAATACCATATAATGATAAGGCTGTATTCGAATGTATAAGTCAGGGCAAATGTGCCGGCATATTCCAGTTAGAGAGTGGCGGAATGAAGAACTTCATGAAGGAGTTAAAGCCGGACTGCTTGGAGGATCTGATTGCCGGAATCTCGCTTTACAGGCCGGGACCAATGGATTTTATACCACAGTATATTAAGGGAAAAAATAATCCGGATGAAATCCACTATGACTGCCCTGAATTAGAGCCGATTTTAAAGGCAACATACGGGTGTATCGTTTATCAGGAGCAGGTGATGCAGATCGTGCAGGAACTTGCCGGATACACGATGGGACAGGCGGACAATATTCGTCGTGCCATGAGCAAAAAGAAACAGTATGTCATTGATGCAGAGCGTCAGAACTTTGTTTACGGCAACGAGGAACAGGGAATCAAAGGCTGTATTGCAAACGGTATCAGCGAGCAGGCAGCGAATAAGATCTACGATTCCATGGTGGATTTTGCAAAATATGCATTTAATAAATCACATGCAGCGGCTTATGCAGTGGTTTCCTACCAGACAGCGTATTTTAAATATTACTATCCGGTAGAATTTATGGCAGCGCTGATGACATCTGTGATCGATAATACCAGAAAAGTTTCCGAGTATATTTTTACCTGCCGCCAGATGGGAATCAAAGTGCTTCCACCGGACGTAAACGAGGGGGAAGGCGTTTTTACCGCAGTTGGAGATAACATCCGCTATGGACTGTATGCGATCAAGAGTATCGGAAGACCGGTCGTGGATCTGATCATGCAGGAGCGTGAGGAGAATGGAACTTATAAGACACTGCAAAGCTTTTTGGAGCGTGTTTCCTGCCGGGAAGTCAACAAACGTGCGGTGGAAAACCTGATCAAAGCGGGGGCGTTAGACGGCCTTGACGGAAACAGACAGCAGATGATCACTGTTTTTTCCACAATCATGGACAACCTTGCCTCGGAGAAGAAAAAGAGTATGTCCGGTCAGATGACACTCTTTGATCTTGTGCCGGAGGAAGAAAAACAGGACTATGAGATCCGTCTTCCGCAGCTTGAGGAATACAGTAAGGAAATCAAGCTTGGTTTTGAAAAAGAGGTGCTCGGCATTTATCTGACGGGACATCCGCTGGAGGAATATGAGGAACGCTGGCGCAAGAATATTTCGGCGGTCACAACGGATTTTGTCCTGGATGAAGAGACAAATGAGGTGAAGGTAAAGGATAACCAGAAAGTCACAGTCGGCGGAATGATCACAGAAAAGACGATCAAGTACACGAAAAACAATAAAGTCATGGCATTTCTCACATTAGAAGATCTTGTCGGAACTGTGGAGGTGATTGTGTTCCCGAACAGCTACGAAAAGTACAGCTCCTTATTAAATGAGGATGAAAAGGTATTTATTACCGGACGTGCCAATGTAGAGGAAGATAAAAATGGAAAGATCATCTGTGAGCAGATCACTTCTTTTGACAGTGTAAAAAGGGAACTCTGGCTTCAGTTTTCCACGAAGGAAGAGTTTGAGGCGAAGGAGCAGGAACTTTATGGAAAGCTTCATGATTCGGATGGAAGAGATTCGGTTGTCATTTACATTTCATCCATAAAAGCAATGAAACGACTGCCAAATAACTACAATATCTGCATAAATCAGGAGATTGTGAACAATTTGACGAACTTTCTGGGTGAAAATAATGTAAAAGTTGTAGAAAAGAGCATTGAAAAGAGAGCGTAAAGATATTAAAATAGTGTAGATTAGATAAATAAATATCTGTAAATGGGTAAACAGATATTCAATGGGTATATTTATTTTTAGGAGGGAACTTATAAAATGGCAAAAGAGATCAAGACAATCGGTGTACTTACCAGTGGCGGAGATGCACCTGGAATGAACGCAGCAATTCGTGCAGTTGTAAGAGAGGCAATTGTAAAAGGATTAAAGGTAAAAGGAATTAAGAGAGGATACGCAGGACTTCTTCAGGAAGAAATCGTAGATATGGAAGCAAAGGACGTATCTGATATTATAGAGCGTGGTGGTACGATTTTACAGACAGCACGTTGTATGGAGTTTACAACACCGGAAGGTCAGCAGAAAGGTGCTGAGATCTGTAAGAAACATGGTATCGATGGAATCATCGTAATCGGTGGTGACGGATCTTTCAAGGGTGCCCAGAAGTTGGCAGCACTTGGAATCAATACGATCGGTCTTCCGGGAACCATCGACTTAGATATCGCATGTACTGAGTACACCATCGGATTTGATACCGCTGTCAACACAGCAATGGAGGCAATTGATAAAGTACGTGATACCTCTACTTCCCATGAGAGATGTTCTATCATCGAGGTTATGGGACGTGGCGCCGGATACATCGCTTTATGGTGTGGTATCGCAAACGGAGCAGAGGATATC
>OIDS01000960.1_pt1 | contig 10860 bp, 15 predicted proteins | sample 1581491 | NCBI WGS metagenome assembly OIDS01 (sample SAMEA3882553, study PRJEB24775) | human gut metagenome | biome: human-associated habitat; feature: intestine environment; material: feces | place: Netherlands | collected 2009/2010
ATGTGAGATTTTTTTCGTTATGAGATCATTATCATCAAGCTTTGTTAACTGATCCGAATAATTCCATTTTTTCCTTAACAGTAGCTTTGATTGCTTCGAAGCCAGGTGCAAGAAGTTTACGAGGATCGTATCCTTTACCCTGCTGATCTTTGCCTTCTTCGATGTATTTACGTGTAGCTGCAGCAAATGCAAGCTGGCACTCTGTATTTACGTTGATCTTGGATACTCCAAGGTCGATAGCTTTCTTGATCATATCAGCCGGGATACCTGTACCACCATGAAGTACTAATGGCATCATTCCTGTTTTCTCCTGAACAGCTGCTAATGTCTCAAAGCTTAATCCTGGCCAGTTTGCCGGATATTTTCCATGGATGTTACCGATACCTGCTGCAAGCATGTCCACACCAAGATCAGCGATTGCTTTACACTCGTTAGGATCAGCACATTCGCCCATACCAACAACACCGTCTTCTTCTCCACCGATAGAACCAACTTCTGCTTCCAGAGACATTCCTTTCTCTTTGCAAACAGCTACCAGTTCTTTTGTTTTTGCAACGTTCTCTTCGATCGGATAATGAGATCCGTCAAACATGATGGATGAGAAACCTGCTTCGATGCATTTGTAGCATCCTTCGTAGGTTCCGTGGTCCAGATGCAGAGCAACCGGAACAGTGATGTTCAGTTCTTCGATCATAGCTTTTACCATAGCAGCTACAGTTTTGAAACCTGTCATGTATTTTCCTGCACCCTCAGATACACCAAGGATAACCGGAGAATTCATCTCCTGTGCGGTAAGAAGGATGGATTTTGTCCACTCCAGGTTGTTGATGTTAAACTGACCAACTGCATAGTGGCCAGCTTTTGCTTTGTCCAACATTTCTTTTGCTGATACTAACATAGCTCAAATGACCTCCTGTGTCTGTAATTGTGCCGTGTACCGTTTTCAGGCTTACGGCATACTTGTTACTTTCATAACTGGTTTTATTATACAACATCTTTCTGCAAATGCCAAATGGTTTTCGTGGCGAAATCCATTTTTTTGCACTTTTTTGTGAAAAACTTATCAAAAAGCCGTGCCTACTTATTGTTCAGAACCAGTTCCATGGCATGTTTGCGCGCTTCGATGCAGACATAGCCGTGATCTCCGCCGTATTCGCCGTCCAGAGTCCAGGAAATCTCCTGGTTGGACTCGATGATGATGCGGTCGGTCTTGAACGAATCGATGAGGTCTGTGTGATCCTCCTGCATCAGCAGGGACGCAATGATCTCATTCAGTTCCAGCGGGTTTTTCGGGCGTTTGATCAGGGTTACCTCGAAGAGTCCGTCATCCAGGCGTACATCCTGTCCCGGCAGGTTTTTGAAGCCGCCGACGGACTTGGCATTCGTCACCATACCGTAGATATACTCTCCCTCAAAGGTTTCCCCGTTTGCCTCGACTTTAATCCAGTACGTCGGCACATTCCAGATCCGTTTGGATCCCTCCAGCAGGTATGCCAGATGGCCGAGAATGTTTTTCATGTGCTGATCTGTCTCATAGGAAACATCCGTGAAAAGGCCGAATGCAGCGATGTAGACAAAGCTGTCGTTGTTGAACGCTCCCACATCACAGGAATACAGGTTTCCCTCGATGATATCCTTTGCCGCCTGTACCATATCTTTCGAAATAGAAAGACTGTTTGCAAAGTCATTGGTGCTTCCGGCCGGAATATAACCGATCGGAACGCGCTGATCCACTTCCATCAGACCGCTGACAACTTCATCCAGTGTTCCGTCGCCCCCGCTGCAGACAACGAGATCCACCTGCGGCGCAAGCTCCTTTGTCTTTTCGAAACCATCTCCGACTGCCTGCGTCGGGTGGACAATGACTTCATATCCGCCTTTTACAAAAACATCGATAATTTCAAACAGTTTACTTTTAATCTGTGCTTTTCCGGAAAACGGATTAAAAATAAACAACATTTTTTTCTTGCTCTCCATGCAAATGCTCTCCTTTGTATCCCATTTTAGCTGTTCTGTATTCTGTATTGTACCTTATTAGCAAAGCAGATGCAACCCCGTACATTGCCACAATTTCGCAATTGTGTCATATAAAATATGATATACAGCAAAACAGGAGCCACCTACTAAGAGGCAGCCCCTGCGAATTTCAAAACTATTTACAGATTAAACCAGCTCGATTACAACTTCCATAGCTGCATCACCTTTACGCGGTCCGATCTTGATGATACGGGTATATCCGCCGTTACGGTCTGCATATTTCGGAGCGATCTCATCGAACATTTTCTGTGGCATATCGATGGACTTGGTGTTTTTCTTGCGTCCTGCTGCTTCGGTCGGAACCTCTGTTACAGGATAGAAGAAGCTTGCCATCTGACGTCTAGCGTGAAGTCTGGACGGAAGATCTTTTTTGATCTCTTTCTGAACTTCATCGTATACGGTAACTTTTTTGCCGTCTTTTACTTCTTTCACACGTTTGCCATCAGCATCTTTGCGAGCTACTTTAGCAGTAACGGTAACGGTCTCAAAGTTATCTTTCTCTTTTACAGCCAGTGCGATCATGCTTTCAGCGATCTTGCGGATCTCTTTCGCTTTGGTCTCAGTGGTAACGATTTTTCCGTGATACAGAAGGTTGGTTACCTGGTTTCTTAATAATGCTTTTCTCTGGCTTGATGTTCTGCTTAATTTACGATATTTTGCCATTTTTAAATTCCTCCATTTGTGGTGTACATCCGGCCACGCTCTTTGGACTTACTTACCGAATGCCTTTTATATAGTTGCCACTCATGAAAATGTGGGGTGTTGTCACCTCACACGGACATACTGCATGCTCATTGGACTTACTATTTCTGCCCGTTTTTCATAAGGTACCCTTTGAACATTAGCAGTTCAAAGAGAAGTGCACAACTTCGTTGTGCTTTATCGGAGTAAAACCGCAGGTTTTACTCTTCACCCTGGTTTAACTGAAGTCCTAACTCTTTTAACTTCGCTAAAACTTCTTCTAAAGATTTACGTCCAAGGTTACGAACTTTCATCATGTCTTCCGGAGTTCTGTTTGTCAATTCCTCAACAGTGTTGATACCTGCTCTCTTCAAGCAATTGAAAGAACGAACAGATAATTCCAGTTCATCGATGTTCATTTCAAGAACTTTTTCTTTTGCATCGTCAGCTTTCTCGATCATAACGTCAGCCTGCTGAGCAGCTTCTGACAGGTCGATGAAGAGATTTAAATGCTCACTTAAAACTTTTGCAGCCAAGCTTACAGCTTCGTCTGGTTCAAGAGTTCCGTTTGTATAAACATCTAATGTAAGTTTGTCGTAGTCAGTGATCTGACCGACACGGGTATTTTCAATAGAAAGATTTACTCTCTCTACTGGTGTATAGATAGAATCAATTGCGATTACGCCAATTGGAGTATCTTCTGTCTTATTTTTGTCTGAGCTGACATAACCTCTGCCTTTTGTGATAGTAAGCTCCATGTATAATTTACAATCAGCACCACCATTTAAGTTAGCGATTACTAAATCTGGATTTAAAATCTGAATATCAGAGTCAACCTGGATATCAGCTGCAGTTACAACGCCTTCACCTTCGAATTCAATATAAGCAACTTTTGGTTCATCGGATGAACTATTATTGCGGATTGCAAGTTCTTTGATGTTCATGATAATTTCAGTAACATCTTCCTTTACTCCAGGAATTGAACTGAATTCATGCAATACACCATCAATCTTAACCTGGCTAACAGCTGCACCTGGTAATGAAGAAAGCATAATTCTTCTCAAAGAATTACCAAGAGTTGTACCATAGCCTCTTTCCAATGGTTCTACAACGAACCGGCCGTACTTCTTGTCTTCTGAAATTTCAGCGATTTCAATCTTAGGTTTTTGAAAATCGAACACTACAAAGTCCCTCCTTCTCGGGTTTTTTGCTTACATTAAAAAGTAAACGCCATATGATCTGGCAAAACTGCCAGACAATGGCTTTACTCTTGTTAATCCGTTGCTCCGGTTTATTTAGAATATAACTCGACGATAAGCATTTCATCAACTGGAACGTCGATCTGCTCTCTGGAAGGTAATTCTTTTACAGTTCCCTGTAATTTCTCAGCATCTACTTCTAACCAGTCTGGAACTAATCTTCCACCAGTTACTTCAACGATGTCTTTCATTCTCTGAATGTTTTTGTTCTTCTCTTTGATTTCGATAACATCGCCAGCTTTTACAAGGTAAGAAGGAATGTTAACCTGTTTTCCGTTAACTGTAACGAATTTGTGGTCAACGATCTGTCTAGCTTCTTTTCTTGTTCTAGCAAATCCTAAACGGAATACTACGTTGTCTAATCTTGACTCTAAAATAGTCATTAAGTTCTGACCAGTCATACCTTTCATCTGATCAGCTCTCTCATAATAGTTGTGGAAAGGTTTTTCCAAAACACCATAGATGAATTTAGCTTTCTGTTTTTCTCTTAACTGAAGACCGTACTCAGACATCTTCTTGTTAGCTCTTTTTAATTCTCTATTGGATTTTTTATCATATCCTAAGTAACTTGGCTCTAAACCAAGTGATCTACATCTTTTAAGAACAGGAACTTTATTTACTGCCATCTTAGTATCTCCCTCCTAATTAAACTCTTCTACGTTTTGGTGGACGACATCCATTGTGAGGTACAGGAGTAACATCTTTGATACTTGTAACTTCAAGTCCGCATGCAGAGAGCGCACGGATTGCTGCTTCTCTTCCTGATCCTGGTCCTTTTACGAATACGTCTACTGATTTTAATCCGTGAATTAAAGCTGCTTTTGTAGCAGTTTCTGCTGCCATCTGTGCAGCATATGGAGTAGATTTCTTTGAACCTCTAAATCCAAGACCACCGGCACTTGCCCATGATAAAGCATTTCCTTCAGCATCTGTTAAAGTAACGATTGTGTTATTGAAAGATGCCTGAATATGTGCCTGTCCGCGTTCAACGTTTTTCTTTACACGCTTTTTAGTTGTTTTCTTTGCAACATTCTTAGCCATATTTAAACTAACCTACTTTCTACTTTCTAAACTTTATTTAAGTTATAATGTAGCTCTGCTTCTTCGTCCGCAGAACCAAACGCGCACTACGTTCAAGTGGCGTTTTCACTTATTTTCTAAGTGATTATTTCTTCTTGTTTGCTACTGTTCTCTTAGGACCCTTGCGAGTTCTTGCATTAGTCTTTGTCTTCTGACCACGAACCGGAAGTCCCTTTCTATGACGGATACCACGATAGCATCCAATTTCCTGAAGTCTCTTGATATTTAAAGCGATTTCTCTTCTTAAATCACCTTCAACTGTCATTGTCTCGTCGATAACAGCGCTGATTCTCTTAACCTCGTCATCTGTAAGATCTCTAACACGAGTGCTTGGATCAACATTAGCTGCTTCAATGATACGGTCTGCACTTACTCTTCCGATTCCGTAGATGTAAGTTAAGCCGATTTCTACACGTTTTTCTCTTGGTAAATCTACACCTGCAATACGAGCCATGTGTGTTTACACCTCCATAATTTTTAGTTATTTACTATAGTAACGATACATCTGCAACTTGATGTATGCTCTCCGAAACACATATGCATCTACAGCTACGGTTGCACGTCCTGAAATGTGTGTAGCCATATGCGCTCCCATATTTGCATTTTGTTCCATATCACTCGGTATTATAATATGAAACCAGAATGCCTCTGTTTATTATGAACAGCGATGATAAATATCTCGCTGCAGCCGCACATAATGATGTGAAAAAAGGTTTAATAAACCAAACGCACAAATAACAGGGTCAAATATTTGTACTAATTAACCCTGTCTCTGCTTATGCTTTGGATTCTCACAGATAATTCTGATGCTTCCTTTTCTCTTGATAACTTTGCACTTTTCGCAAATAGGTTTAACTGATGATCTTACCTTCACAGCAAATCCTCCTTTCTCTATAAAAGTCCTTTTCAGGTACTTTTCCAAAAGTGTCCAGATAGCATTATACACGGACACTTAAGGGAAGTCAATATATTTTTTTAAAAAATTATCTGTAAAAATTACTTATCTCTCCAGATAATTCTGCCCTTTGTCAGGTCGTATGGTGACATCTCAATTGTTACCTTATCTCCCGGTAAAATTCTGATGAAATTCATACGAAGCTTTCCACTGATTGTAGCTAAAATCTGGTGTCCGTTCTCAAGCTCTACCTTAAAAAACGCATTTGGTAACTTCTCAACTACAACACCTTCAACTTCGATAACGTCTGCTTTTGACATTTTGATTCCTCCTGTAAATAAATCCTTGGGTTTCGTTATGATTATTATTAGATTAACTCCAGAAATCCGGCTGCTTTTTCATCCTCTGTCAGAGAAAGTATCTCCGGCTTTCCTTTTGTAATAAGTATGGTATTTTCATAGTGTGCCGACAACGATAAATCCTCAGTAACCACTGTCCATTCGTCATCCATCCACACAACATGCGGTGAACCTGCATTAATCATTGGCTCAACCGCCAGTGTCATGCCCGGCTTAAGTCTGAGCCCTTTTCTAAAGCCCTGTGGTCTGAAGTTCGGCACCTCAGGATCCTCATGTAAATGGCTTCCTATGCCATGACCAACAAGGTCATATACAACTCCGTATCCAAACGACTCGGCAAGCTGCTGTATGGCTCCTGAAATATCATACAGTCTGTTTCCCGCAACTGCATTCTTTATTCCTGCAAAAAAACTGAGACGTGTTCTTTCTATAAGAAGTCTTGCTTCCTCTGAAATCTCTCCTACGCCTACTGTTCTGGCTGCGTCTGAGTGGTATCCTTTGTAGATAACACCAGCATCAAGGCTCACGATATCGCCCTCCTGTAAGATACGCTCATCAGTCGGGATACCATGCACAACCTCCTCATTTACTGAAACACATATGGAGGCCGGATATCCGCAATATCCTAAGAAAGACGGCTCGCATCCATAACTACGAATCATTTCTTCGCCCAGCCGGTCCACATCCTTAGTGGACATTCCCGGTTTGATTTCTTTACCGAGCTGCTGATGAACGGCCGCCAGAATCCTGCCGGCCTCCCTCATCAGCTCTATCTCATGCTCTGATTTGATAGTTACAGACATTATTATTCACCTAAAATACCTACAATGGCTGAAAAAACTTCATCCATAGGCTTTGTTCCGTCTACAGACTTTAAAATACCCTGCTTGTCATAATACTCGATAAGCGGCTGTGTCTGCTCATGATATACAGCTAAGCGCTTCTGAACTGTCTCAGGCTTATCGTCATCTCTGAGTACTGTGTCAGCGCCACATGCATCACATTTGCCCTCAACCTTTGTTGGATTGAAAACGATATGATATGTTGCACCACAATTGAGGCAGGCTCTTCTTCCACCCATACGGTTAACAATGTTCTCATCAGGAACATCTACATCGATGGCATAATCCATCTTCTCCCCAATCTTTGTGAGAGCATCATCAAGCGCCTTTGCCTGTGGAATTGTTCTTGGGAAACCGTCTAATACAAATCCGTTTTTGCAATCATCCTGCTGTATTCTATCCATAACAAGGTCACAGGTAAGCTCATCCGGAACAAGTGCTCCCTGATCCATATAAGTCTTTGCCTTCTTACCAAGCTCTGTTCCGTTCTTGATGTTTGCACGGAATATATCTCCTGTAGAGATATGTGGTATAGAATATTTTGCAGCTATCTGTTTTGCCTGTGTACCTTTACCGGCACCAGGTGCCCCTAACATGATGATCTTCATAAAAATTTTCTCCTTTTATACAAAACTTGTTGATAGCACGAATGGAGATACTGAATTCAGTATCTCCAATGTACAATTAATCATCTAAAAATCCTTTATAGTATCGAACTCTCATCTGTGATTCAATTTGCTTCAATGTCTCAATAACAACTCCGACAATGATGATGATTGAAGTTCCACCAAAGGATACGTCTGCGTTGAATACTCCATTGAAAAATATCGGAACAAATGCGATAAACGCAAGTCCTATAGCTCCAATAAATACAATGTAGTTTAATATCTGATTTAAGTAATCGCTGGTTGGCTTTCCTGGTCTGATACCGGGTATAAAGCCACCTGAACGCTTCATATTGTTTGCAATCTCAAGCGGATTGAATGTAATGTTTGTGTAGAAGTAAGCAAATGCTATGATCAACACAATGTAAACAATAAGTCCGATTGAATATACCGGCTCCTTTGGATCACACCAGTTAGACTGTGATAATCCTTTTAATATCTTAGAGCCTATTCCATTTCCATTGCCTTTTCCAAGGAAGCTGGCAATGATAACAGGTGTCTGCATAAGAGACTGCGCAAAGATTACCGGGATAACTCCACTGGTATTTACCTTTAGTGGAATGCATGTCTGCTGACCGCCCATCTGCTTGTTGCCTCTTATTTTGCTTGAGTACTGTACAGGAATCTTGCGCTGTGCATCCTGAAGTAATACTACAAATACTACCATTGCAGCAATTATTGCTACTACGATAAGGCCTGCAACAATCGCCTTTGGAACGTTCGCTGCTGAAGCAATGAACTGTGACCAAAGTGTACTTAAATCCTCTGGAATACGTGAAATAATATTGATTGTCAATACTATTGATATTCCGTTTCCTACACCCTTTTCTGTAATACGCTCTCCAATCCACATAAGTACAGCTGAACCTGCTGTAAGTGAAGTAACGACCATAATAACAGTCAATGGTGTCTTTTCTGTAAGGTAATTCTGTCTATAAAAACCAATTACCATCATGACTGACTCAAGAAGGCCTAATCCAATTGTAAGATAACGTGTTATCTCAACAATTTTCTTTCTGCCATCCTCGCCATCGCGTTGCATCTCTTCAAGCTTAGGTATAGCAATTGTAAGCAACTGCATAATGATTGAAGATGTAATGTATGGTGTAATATTCAGCGCAAATACTGACATCTGTGAGAATGATCCACCTGTTATAGCATCAACAAAGCCTAAACCATCTGCTGATTTACTGTTTAACCAACTCTGAAATACGGAGCCCTTGACACCAGGAATCGGAAGCTCGCTTCCGATTCTGATGACAATAAGCATCATGAAAGTAAAAAGAATTCTATTTCGAATATCTTTTATTTTAAACGCATTACGGAGTGTTTTAAGCATTAGATCACCTCTGCTTTTCCACCAAGAGCTTCGATTTTCTCTTTTGCACTAGCACTGAAAGCGTTAGCCTGAACTGTAAGCTTCTTAGTAAGTTCTCCATTTCCAAGAATCTTTACGCCATCTCTAGGATTCTTAACGATTCCAGCCTCGATTAATGTCTCAACTGAAACTACTGCATCGTTATCGAATCTCTCAAGAGCTGAAAGATTTATAGGTACGATTGTAAGAGTGTTTCTATTCTTGAAACCTCTCTTAGGCAATCTTCTATATAATGGCATCTGTCCACCTTCGAAACCAGGTCTTGGAGCTCCTGAACGAGCCTTCTGTCCCTTGTGTCCCTTACCAGCAGTCTTACCGTTTCCTGAGCCGTGTCCACGACCTCTTCTGAAATTATCACTATGAACTGAACCCTCAGCCGCTTTTAAATTAGATAAATCCATCACGGTACCTCCTTATTTTATTCTTAAACTTCTTCTACTTTTACGTATGGTGCTACTTTGCGAACAGCTCCCTGTGTAGCTGCATTGTTTGGTAACTCTACAGTTTTGCCTAACTTAGTAAGACCAAGAGCCTCAATAGTCTTCTTGTTCTTAGGAACAGCACCGATTGTAGATTTGATTAATGTAACTTTAACTCTATCTGCCATTTTAGCGTTCCTCCTAACCTAAGATTTCTTCTACAGATTTACCACGAAGCTTTGCAACATCCTCAGGGCTTCTTAACTGCTTAAGAGCCTCGATAGTAGCAAGTACTACGTTCTGCTTGTTGTTTGATCCTAAAGATTTTGTACGGATATTCTGGATTCCAGCAAACTCACATACTGAACGTGCTGGACCACCAGCGATAATACCAGTACCTTCAGGAGACTTCTTTAATAATACGGAAGCACCTGTGTATTTTCCTGTTACATCATGTGTAATAGAATTGTTCTCGTCTAACTTAACATTTACCATGCTCTTGATGGCGTCCTCTTTACCCTTGCGGATAGCTTCAGGAATTTCTGCTGCTTTTCCAAGACCTGCACCAACATGGCCGTTCTTGTCACCAACAACAACGAGAGCTGTGAATCGCATGTTACGTCCACCCTTAACAACCTTTGTTACACGCTTGATGTCAACTACCTGGTCAACTAATTCTAATTGACTAGCGTCAATGATTTCACGTTTCATGTTTGTCTCCTCCTAAAAATCTAAGCCAGCTTCTCTTGCTGCTTCAGCTAATGCTTTAACTTTTCCTGCGTAAATAAAACCGCCTCTATCGAAGACAACAGTTGAAATACCTTTATCTAATGCTTTCTTTGCGATTACAGTACCAAGCTTTGCTGCTGCATCTACGTTATTAGTCTTCTCGAGCTCTGCCTTGATATCCTTGTCAAGTGTTGATGCAGAAACGAGTGTATTTCCAACTGTATCATCAATAATCTGAGCATACATATGGTTATTACTTCTGAATACAGCTAAACGAGGACGCTGTGCTGTACCAGCAAGATGATTACGCATTCTGTTATGTTTCTTTACACGAACTTCTGTTCTTGATTTCTTACTAACCATTACTTGTCCACTCCTTTAATTATTTTTTACCAGTCTTACCAACTTTACGTCTAATAACCTCATCAGCATATTTGATTCCCTTGCCCTTATATGGCTCAGGTCTTCTCTTATCTCTGATCTCAGCTGCGTACTGGCCAACTTTTTCTTTGCTGA
>OIDS01000971.1_pt1 | contig 10772 bp, 5 predicted proteins | sample 1581491 | NCBI WGS metagenome assembly OIDS01 (sample SAMEA3882553, study PRJEB24775) | human gut metagenome | biome: human-associated habitat; feature: intestine environment; material: feces | place: Netherlands | collected 2009/2010
CAGGATTTAAGATTACAAGTTTTTCAAGGTTTGTACAGCCTGTAAAAGCTCCCTTTGGTATTTTAGTTACTGTTTCAGGAACAATGATTTCTTTAATTGTGCTACCGTTTACATTAGGACAAATTGAAAAAATAGGTTGTATAGTTACAACACTTTCATTTCCTAAATAATAATATTCACCACTTGCAGGATAATACTTATAATTAGGAATTTTTGTATCTTGAAATTCAGTTTTTTCTTCATCACTATATGAGCGTTCTTCAACAGCTGGGTCAATAGCAGAACTATTACTGTTGCTACTTACACTGCTTTCTGTTGCACTTGTTGTTTCAGATGATATTTCTGCAGATGATTCAGAAACACTGGATTCGGATTCATCAATAGAACTTTCGACAGATGATTCTATTGATGAATTGCTGGATACGCTTGCCTCTGTGCTTGTTGAATTGTTATTAGAACAACCAACTATACTTACCATAGATACCATCAAAGCTAATATTAAAGTAGTTATTTTCACTTTGTTTTTCATATAATCAATCCTTTCAAATACTATGATTATTATAATATCATAAAGTGATTTTTATTTCAATACTATGCCACTAAATTTTTGAGAACTCTTGGAGTTTTTATCATAAGTATAAATGCACCGATTGAAACAAATATAAAAGAGAAAAATCCCATTTGAGTGTTTAATATATCATCTGGTTTTGTTATACTTATATCCTTAATGAAACCATTTAAATATTGTGCGTAAATATAGAAAACAACAGCTGTAAACACAACATCAAGTACAACAGATAAGTATGAAATCATGAATCTCTTGAAATATTCTTTAGTTGCTTCTCCACAAATACAAGCAAAGAAAGCAGGGGATACACATTGGAGCATTGCAATCTCAAAACAACGAATAAATAATTTACACATTAAGCAAAAAGCTGCAATCGCTAAAGCAATCGCAACCGGACCGATAATTATAACAAAGAGCAGTCCTGTAAAGAAATCAACAATCCAACCAACTATCCATAATCCAGAAGCATCTGGACCCGTAAGAGTTAATTGTAAATTATTCAATATTCCCTTTGTTAATTCCAAAATTTGATTTGTCCAGCCCACACCAATAGATATAATAGATTGACATATTGTAAGAGATAAATCTACAAAAACCTTTGCAAATATTAGTCTAACAGCAATTTTGAATCCACCTCTGAGTGTGAACATTTCGTATTGAAAGGCTGATTCTATAGCATTAACTCCAACAAGTATAACTATTAAGGCATAGGCAATAGCTTGAAATACAGGATATATTACTTGAGCAATTTGGTTATAATCAAATCCGGAAAAGAAAGTAACAGAGGTTTTACCATTACCTGCTAACATACTGAAACAATCTATTACCATTACAAGATAGTTTACAAATGTATCAAATATGAAATTGCAGATTGCCATAGGTGATGACCAGTCTGTGTTTTCACCACCATCTGGAGAATAACTTCTGAACTCATTACTCTTAAAGAAAGTTTTTAACTTAGTAAACTCATCATCGAGATTTTTATAAATTTTAGAATATTCACTCTTATCATGATTAGAAGCGTCTTTGGCTGTGTCATATGCAGCTTGAAATTCACTGAAATGATAATTATAAGTATCCAAAAGCGATGTTGGGGGGTTAGTAGATTTGTCCGTTAAATTTTCCCATTCTTTTATAGTGTTTAACTGTGTATCGGTAAGACTATTACTCATCCAAGTATCTATTTTTGTGATAAGGTTATTTATATCTGTAAGAGAAACCTCGACAGGCTTTTTTACCTTTATTTTATCAATAGTTTTAGTTGATATTTTAGAACTATCGGTGTTGTCTTTATTCTGGACTGATACTCGAACAGCATAATAACCTGCATCCTCTTGCTTATCAACAATAAGTTCTGATGTACTTTCTTCCGACCAATCCTTGAGAGTTGTCCAAGTCGCATTACTATCAAGTTTTGGAGAAGCTGTTGTTAAATCAGCATATTTTGTATACTCAAACTTATATTGTATATCCTTGCCATTTCCACCAGTAACATCAGAAACCGTAAATGTTGACTTCTGGTCGCCACCACCTGTAAGAAATTCCTTTGTAGACGCATTGAAATTAAATTTTAGTGCGTTATATTTAATCTCAAAGGTTGATGTAGCATTTATCGTATATTCCTTGTTGTTTTTATCACGAACAATAAGGCGATAATTATATGTGCCAATATCTTTTGAGGTAGAGAGAAGCTCAATCTGGGTACTACCACTATAAGTTTTGAAATCACTTAAATTGGTATAATTTTTATCACTGCTTTTTTTATACTGAACTTTGTACTTATACGGTGAGGGGGCAGTGGTTTCATAACTTATATTAACCTGAAATCTTACATTCGGATACCATTCGTCATTTTGCGTGTAGCTCATTTCCATAGTTAATATTGAGCCTTTAACGCTTCTTGATTTCAGGCTTATTGTACTTGTTTTTGTTGCAGTTTTTTTGTTTTTATCCCTGACCTCAACCCTTATCGTATAATCGCCGGCAGATAGGGAAGAGGTATTCCAAGTTGTTGAGGTTTTACCAGCTGTATAAGCTGTAATTATATGTTTTATACCTTTAGCATCATCATAGCTGTATTGATACTCATAAGGTGCTGTTCCGCTTGATACAGAAGCCTTAAGAGTAACCGAATCACCAACATAACCACTTTTTGAAGCACTAAACGATGATATATTGACATCAGGGTAAGCAGGCTTAGTGACCTTAATAGTCGTAGTTTTTGTAGCTTGCTTAGCTTTTCCGTCCTTTTCCCTAACATAAACCTTAAGCGTACAATTTGCGTTTTCAGGTAAAGTATTATTGTTGGCGGTAGACCAGGTATAATTTGCCTTGTTCTGAAAATCTGTAATCTGTCTTTCTGTACCATCTTTATCTACATATGTGTACTTATACTGATAAGTAAATCCACTTACTGTATCTGATAAAGTAGTTTTAAGGTTTATACTTTGACCTAAAGTCAAATCAGGAGCAGTAAATGTATCAATAGAAATTTTAGGTTGACCAACTGTTACATAGAATGTTTTTGAAGATTCAGCTCCGGTTGTATCTTTGGCAGCTAATCGAATAATCCATCGGGAATTAGTATCAGACATAATCCTTGAATATCTGCTCGGATACATAATAAAGTTATTTGATGATACCCAGTTAGATGAAGTAAGAGCATACCATGCAGATTCGCTTTCCTTACGATACCAGTAAGCATATTGATTAACTGTACCTGTACCATTAACCTTAATATTCATTACAATCTTACCATCTGCGGTAACATCTGTTGTAGATAAAGTAGAATTACTTATATTAAAATTTGCTGCTGCATTACTTTGCAAAGCACCCATAGATGATAGCACAGTCATAATCATCAGAACAATAGCAATAAGTCGAATAAGCTTTTTATTTATTGTCTGTCGATATTTTGACGAAGTTGATAAAGGTGACATACATATCTCCTTTCTTTAAGTTAATAATAGAGAAAGCGACACCGCCGCCCCTTCTCAACGGTGTCGGTTGCTCTATTAGCAATCATTCTTTAGAAACTTGACAAAAGTGGTTCTACAGCAAATGTGGCACCTATAGCCACACCTGCAATCGCAATACCTACAAGACCACCATTTCTTTCACGAGCATCTTCATTCTGGTGTCCTTGAACAACCTTAATAAGTGCAGGTATAGCACCAATGAACAATATAGCACCTCTGACAACCCACATAACTATTCCTATAAGAGAGTTCATTGTAGTTGTATTTGCACCTGATGGTGTTGCAAAGGCTGTCATTGTTGACATAATCATAATTGTTGCAATGATTGAAGCAACAAATGTTATTTTTTGCATTTTTTTAACTGCACTCTTAATTGACTTATTCTTTTTTGTTACCTTTTTAATGTTACTCATGGTTTTCAAACTCCTTTAAATTTAATATCTTATGTAATGGCTTTTATTCGGACAGTTTATGTTTTGATTAGCAACACCTCCTTGAAAGAAAAATATCTATATAAAAAGCTCCGAGAATTTAACTTCTCGGAGCTTATTAGCGTGAACCTTTGCTTATTGTATTTGTTACTTGTTGTACTGACTGCATAGCTTGTACAATCTTCTTAGTTGCTACAATCACTTTGCCTACTCCAGTCGCAGACAAAGCTTTTTCTACAACTGGATTAGCTATGGATTGAAATTCAGGCATTTTAAGCATTTGCTTGCCCATATCCGTAATTGTTGCAACACCGTCTTTAACTGTTACAGCACCATTAGTCTGCCACTGTTTAACATTCGCTAAAATCTTGCTTGAAAGCTGTTTATCTGGGTGACTGATGACTGTAGAAAGGTCGAGATTATCTGAATGATTAAAAAATGTAAAATCATTTATGTAATCTCCAGTAAGTTCAGCACACATTTGTACTTCATTTGGCATACAGCCTTTACTTAGAGTAGAATTTATTTTTTGATTGTAGGCTTCAGATTGGTCTTTTTGAGCTGATTTTATAAAATCAGGTTTATTTATTTTTTCTTTTCCCTTTTCTGTTATTTTAATATCGTTGCCGTCAAGCTCTATTAAATCGTTTTCAGCGGCTTTAACAAATGTGTTTGTAACAGCGTCCTTAATATCCGAATCAGCAATATTGCGTATAGCAGATACAGGCATTCTTTCAGATTGCAAAAAATATGATAAATCCGTATCTTTTCCTGTAAATGTAAAATTCGTAAATGGGTTGTCGTTGACAACATCACTTACGAATTTATGTGTAGCTTGATTTTCAGTTTTACTATTCTTTATAAAAGTGTCTATCAGTTGTCTTAGTTGTTGAATATTCTGCATTAGGTTTCGAGTTTTATTTCGTACTTCATCGCCAAGTTCATCATATAAGCTCATTGCTCATCCTCCTTAACCTCATTAAGGTTAATATAATTATCAGCCTTAATATCATCATCATTAAATGTCACAAGCTCGTTATTATTACTATCGAAAATCCGTCTAAGCTTTTCTTTAGTAAATTTCTCTTGACTTTCCTTAAATGCAATATCTTCCTCATAATCATCTGACATAATTGCTCTTAATATTTGCTGAGCCTTTTGCTGTCTTTCGACATAACACTTTTCTCTATTAGACTTAATTTCAGCAAAATCAACAGTAATATCGGAGTTATTCTTTTGAGATTCTCCTCTGTCACTGCCAACCTCTGATATTTTCGGGTGCTGTAATGTATCAAATTTATCAATAAAGAAAGGATAAAATTCATCAACAAAGATAATGCATTTACCATTTTTTCCTCTTTTTAATGCCTTTGGTATTTCATCAGGAGCTAAGAGTTCACGAGCTATATAGCTTTCGCTATCAGAACCTCCGCCTTGATTACCTCTGTTATAGCTTCGTGTATCCACTCTTACAGTTGTTTTACCAAGCTTTTTTGATACATATTCTCTACTATCTTGGTCATTTGTGCCAAGAAAAGTAAATATTGAGCAGTTGCCGATAATACTTTCCCAAGTTTTTTCATATATAGCTTTAAGCTGCGACAAACCTTGAAGAACAATACAAAGTCTTATATTATACTTACGAACAACCGCTAATGTTTCTGAGAAATTTGGTATTCTGCCGATGTTTGCAAATTCGTCAAGCTCACAAGAAACTAATAGAGGCAATCTATTGTTGTATTTCAAACTTGCAATATACATTAAACGCTCAAAAAGCTGTGTATAGAAGATATTTGCTAAAGCCTTGTATGTTTGACGAGCCGCAGGAATAATCAAAAATATTGCAGTTTTATGTACCCCAATATCGTCAAAGTCCATTTCATCAGTAGAAGTTAGCATATCTACTTCCTTTATAGCCCATAAGCTAAGTCTTGTTGAAAGCGTTTTTGTTATACTTCCTAATGTTTCTTCCGGTGTACCCTTAATTGAATTCCAGTAGATTGATACTGCATCATCAATAGTACCTTCCCTTTGCTGATGTCTTTTTATACACTTAGCAATTTCACAGTTTTCGTCTATTGCTCCATTTTTGAATTGAAGTGATGTAAGCAATTTTACAATTCTGCTGAACGACTTTGTTTCATCAGGTGATTTGAAGAGATACAGCATAATCATAAACAGCATTTCTTTTGCTGATGCGGACCAGAAATCATCTTTTTCACCCTCTCCAGCAGTGTTTTTAATAAACAAATCCGCAACATTTATAGCGTCTGTATCAGTAACCATATAGTTAAACGGATTATATGTGTTTGACAGGGTAATGTCATTAAGATTAAAAACACGCACTTTATAACCATTTGCTTTTAATAGTTTTGCACAATCTCTGTATAACTCTCCCGATGGGTCAGTGACAACATATGAGCCTGTCATTTGCATAATGTCAGGCTTGATTTTACGGAATGATTTACCAGCACCAGAACCACCAATGACTATCTCATTCAGATTATGACTTGAATAAAACGCACCTTTGACATTAAAAACGGTTATGTAGAAGTTATCACCACAAGGAATACCTGTATTATCTGTAAATCGCTTTTTTTCATATTTATTCGCCCATCTTGTTGAGCCATGTTCCATACCTTTGAAATCATCTCTGTTATTTGATGTAGCCATAATAAATACAACTAATACAACGCAAAGGTATACCCACCACAGCTTTGTTACCTGCCATTCAAGTATTGTCCATAATAATTCCCACGAAAATGGAAGATAAAATGATTTAAAAAGGTCATTTAGAGAATCTATAAACTGTTGCATACTTAGCTCGTCTAAGTTCATTCGAGCAGTATATTGCATATAGTTATATGTACCATAAATCATAAAAAGAACAAAGAATAGACCTAAAACTATACCAGTATATATAATAGGTGCTTTGCTTTTTTCCGCACGAAGTTTATTTTTACTCTCCAAATTATTCACCTCTGTTATGTTTGTCAGAACCTATCAAGTTTTCGATTTTACTCTTTGCCGACTTATCAAAAGAAATTATAACAGTGCTACTATCAATAACTTTCATTCTAAAAAGTATTCCTGCTTTACTTAATATAGCTACATCTTCATTTGTCACTATGCGATAATCGGCAGAAATTATCGTTGGTGTAAATGTAAAACCATTTCCAATGGCATAATGATATGCTGTTGAAAATTGAGCAGCTTTGACAATAACATTTACACTGTATTCAAATGCTGTTTCATCAATATCAACAAATCTGTTTTGTACCATAACTGTTTGAAGTTTTGTACAAAAAGAAAAAGCATTTGGTGCAATATGTAGTAGTGAGTATGGAAAAGATATACTATATAGCTCTGTACAATGCTCAAAGGCATTGTTATCAATTTCCATAACACCTGCAAGCTTTATCTCAGTAAGACCAGTGCAATCTTTAAAGCATTCACAACCGATGTATGAAATATTTTTAGGCACATCTATTTCCTCAATAGATGTACAGCCACAAAATGTTGCATTGCAAAGATAGCCTATATTATCTCCAAACTGTATTTTAGATAATGATTTACAGCCTGCAAAAGCTCCAGTACCAATCACTCTTACATTTTCAATGTTTATAACATTCAAAGCTTCACAGCCTTTAAATGCCTTGTCACCGATTTTTTTGAGTGTGCTTGGTAATTGTATTTCAGATAACCTACGGAAATCTAAAAAAGCGTTATCGCCTATTGCGATAACGCCCTCTGGAATTTTAACACTTAAAATGTCAGGTTCTGAGCAACCTATAACGATATTGTCCTTAATAATTAAATTATCCATACAATCATCACCTCATCATATGTTTACCTTGAATTTGAGTGTTTACAGCTTCAAGCACTTGGTTTATTTTTTCTTTATTTTCTTTAGTAAAAGCTACTGTATATTCCTTGTCCGGTATGGTTTCAGCCACTTTGACTGCTATACCAGTGTTCAAAATTGCTAACAACTGTTTTTGTGTTAAGCCAGTTTTCTTCAAATAATTGTTGCTATTTGTTTGAGTTTTTTTCTCTTGAGGTTTATCATCAATTTTTTGCTCTTGGTCGGCAACATTAGTTTGTGGCTTATCTTCGCCTTTTTGTTCTTTTTCTGAAATATGAGCTTCGACTTCTGCTTGTTTAGTTTCTTCCTGTTGATTTTCAGTTTGCTTGTTTTGTTCTTCACTCATATCATTTTCTGCTTCCTTAACTTTGTCAGGTTCTAAAACTTCTTTGATAACTTCGCTTGAAGTTTCAGCTACATTATCAATAGTTTCGGATACGCTGCTGCCATTCATAGCTGCTTTTTCAGCTGTTTCTACTGCGGTATTTCTAAGCTCGTCTATCTTATCATCGACAAGCTCTATCTTAGCAAGTTTATTAAGCTCCTGTTCAAGCTCGTTAAGATTATTTATTCTTGCTATGAGCATATCCCTTTTGCTCTCGACTTTTTTAATTCGAGCATTAATTTTTAGCTTATCTACCTCACTAACAGTGCTACCGTTCAGTTTTTCATTTAGCTTGTCAAGCTTAGAATTAGCTTTATCAAGTTGTCTATCAGCACGACCTAAGCTATCCTCTTTCAGAGCTTGCATAGCGTTAATATATGCTTCCTGCTTATTTGAAGAACTATGAACCATAGCCGAAATGAAGTTTTTAAGAAGTTTACTTCTTTTTTGCTTACGCTGTAGTTTTACAAGCTTTCTCTGAGCCTTTTTGAGCTGATTTTCTTTTTTTACGATTTTCTTGTCTTTTTTCTTATCAAGCTTTTCAAGATGTGCAGAAAAAGAAGAAATAATGGGGTTAAGCTTTGGATATGTATTGCTGTCTATAACCGTCTTACAAGCCTGGATTGTATCATTCTGACTTGATTTTGTAGCTTTAATATCTTTTATTTTAGCCTCAAGCATACTGATTTTATCCTTGATTTTAGCTTCTTCGATACTTTGAGTATCGTTATCTTTTATGAAGTTTTGAAGAAATTCATTTTTATCAGCAATAGATACGGATTCCGTTTGCTCCTGATTATTTTCAGTAGATTCTACCTTGGTGTATTCTGCCTGTTCTACATTTTCGAGTGTTTCAGTCATAAAGTTTACCTCCTTAAACTAAAAAGTGGGACTTCAAGTCCCACTTATCTTTTTTGCACAATATTCTGACTTACTTCTTTTGTATCTTCAATATCAGCTATATTATCCTTCCTACCATCGACATCAAGTTCTGCATTAAGTTTAGAAAGTTTAGCAGTTTTAGATTGATATTCATTTTCTTTATAAAAAGGTTTACCAATCTGTTCTTTAGTTTCTTTTAAAGATTTTTTATGTTCAGAAAGTCTTTCTATTCTTTCCTTACAGGTATTCTCCAATTTTTCAAGAATATTATCCATTCTCGTGAAGTTATCCGTTCCCAAGTCTAAATAATAAGTACCTTCTCTTGTAAGAGATGCCTTGTATTCTCTTGAAAAACAATCAAACATTACTGCCACTTCAAAACCTTTATATTCACCTATCGGAGTGTATTTATTATTTCCATCACTGCAAGCTTTAATATAAGCTTGCTTAAGTGCTTCCGCAGCTTCATCTTTTTTGCTATATTGCTGACCGTTTATCGTTATACCCTCGAATTTCTTTTTATCTCCATCAGAAGTAGAATGATTTTTTTGATAGTAAAGAAAATCGTTCTGATTCTTAGGTATAATATTCTCTAAAATTTCAATTTTAGAGGTTAAGCTTGCAGCCATATCTTCCAGTCTGTATTGCTCTTGCTGATAACCACTTCGTTCAAGTATTAACTTTGCAACCTCATTATCAAGCTCCATTTTTTCTTTAATGCGTGGGTCACCAACACACAGAGCTTTTACTTCTGCATATGATAGTGTAGCTTCATCAACATCATCACATCGGCGTTGTGGAGATTTAGAGGTCATTATCTGGCTGATAAATTTCTGTTTACGCTCAAGCATTTGGAATAAATATGCGTCAAAAGTATCTTTCGTACAATAACGATAAAGATGAACTTGCTTATTTTCATTCCCCTGACGCACCATTCGACCTCGCCTTTGCTCCATATCTGCTGGGCGGAACGGTGCGTCTAAGTCGTGGCTTGCTACAAGTTTTGTCTGTACATTAGTTCCAGCACCCATTTTGGAAGTTGAGCCTATAAGTACACGAACCTCACCACTTCTTACCTTTGAAAAAAGTTCTTCTTTTGCAGCTTCTGTTGTTGCATCGTGTATGAAAGCGATTTCATCAGGAGGCACACCTTTTGCAAGCAGTTTCTTTTTAATATCGTCATAAATATTAAATGAACCGTCCTTTTTCGGGGTTGAATAATCGCAAAAGATGAGCTGTGTGGACCTTTGCTCTTGAGTATCTTTCCATATCTTCAACACATTTTCAACACAAGCATTAACCTTTGTACCCGGCTCATCAGGCAAATCAGGGTTTATAAGCCTTTGGTCAAGACCTATCTTTCTTCCGTCGGTTGTTATCTTAGGCATATTATCCTCGTGTGGGTCTACTTCATGATTGTGTATCTTTATAGCTCTTTCGGCTAAAGTTTCGACAAGCTGTTTTTGTATTTCCGTAGGCTCACAGGATATATTATGTATTTCACAATCTGGTATATTGGGTAAATTAAGGGTATCGGCTGTCTGTATGTCGGCACATTCCTTAAACAAATTCATAAGTTCAGGGAGATTATGGAATTTTGCAAAACGAGTTTTAGAACGATAGGTGTTGCCCTCTGGTGCAAGTTCCATTTGTGTCACACTTT
>OIDS01000976.1_pt1 | contig 10738 bp, 7 predicted proteins | sample 1581491 | NCBI WGS metagenome assembly OIDS01 (sample SAMEA3882553, study PRJEB24775) | human gut metagenome | biome: human-associated habitat; feature: intestine environment; material: feces | place: Netherlands | collected 2009/2010
GCCACCTGCATTTTTGTTATGAAACCTTTTCTTTTAGCATTTACAAAAGACGGAAATGTTATTTTCCTTGGTGTTCAGTATTGTAATATTGTTTTTCTTTTTACAGTGATTAACAGCCTTAATCTCTTTTTTGAAAAGCTTTTTCAGGCAGAGGGAAATATGAAAATTACAATGATAGGGTTAATGGTAGGGTGTATCACAAATATTATCCTTGACCCGGTTATGATTTTTGGACTTGCATTTTTTCCGAAAATGGGAATTAGAGGTGCGGCTTTGGCAACTGCACTTGGACAATGTGTTACTTTTTTGATATATTTAATTTACTATTTTGCTAAACCGGGCAGTGTAAGAGTAAATAAAAAATACTTTAAGTTAACATCATATATTGTTAAAAAGCTTTATTCTATCGGTATTCCTGCGATTTTAAATTTGGCACTTCCGTCAATACTTATTTCTTCGTTAAATGCCATATTGGCAACTTTTTCGCAGGTATATGTATTGGTACTCGGTGTATATTATAAACTTCAATCATTCATATTTATGCCAGTTTTCGGTTTAACACATGGTGTTATGCCTATTATGGGCTATAATTACGGAGCAAAGAATAAAGACAGGCTTATGAAATCCTTGAAATATTCACTTTTCATAGCTTTAGTAATTATGGGTATAGGGCTTATAATTTTTCAAATATTCCCGAGAGAGCTTTTAGCAATGTTCAATGCAACAGATGATATGTACGCAATAGGAATACCTGCACTAAGATTAATTAGCCTATGTTTCTTGCCTGCGGCAGTCGGCATAATGTTCTCAACAGTGTTCCAAGCAGTTGGCAGAGGCATTCGTTCACTTATAATTTCCCTGCTCAGACAACTTTGTCTTATTCTTCCAATAGCATATGTTCTTTCATTCTTTGGTGTAACATATGTATGGCTCGCTTTCCCACTTGCAGAAATTCTATCAATTATAGTTTCGGTCATTTTCTTTGTTACTCTCTATAATAAGGAGCTAAAATTCCTTTCGACTAAAGAACCAAGATAAGCATTTGACAATTTGAAAAACATATGCTAAAATAAATTTAATAAAGGGAATGAGGTTCTCCCTTGGCTTTGCCAAAACCGCTTATTAAGCTAATGACTTCTGCATTTTGCAGAGTCATTGGCTTTTTTTGTTCCCTAAAATAAAATCTTTGGAGGTTTTTATGCTTACAAGTTTAGCTCTCATCTTTTTATGCGGACTTCTGCTTGGTTCAATTTTTCAAAAAATCAATCTTCCGCCACTCCTTGGTATGATTATCACAGGAATAATTTTAGGTCCACACACACTAAATCTTATAGACCAATCTGTTCTTTCAATCTCATCAGATTTACGCCAAATAGCATTGATAATCATACTCACTCGTGCAGGACTTAATCTCGATATAAATTCCCTTAAAAAAGTAGGCAGACCGGCTATTCTAATGTGCTTTGTGCCAGCTTGCTTTGAGATTATAGGAATGGTTCTGCTTGCACCACCACTTTTAGGCATATCAATACTTTATGCCTTAATTATGGGTACAGTTGTAGCCGCAGTTTCACCAGCAGTTATAGTTCCAAAAATGCTAAAGTTAATTGAAACTGGCTATGGCAAAGATAAAAGTATCCCACAAATGATAATGGCTGGAGCTTCTGTTGACGATGTATTTGTAATTGTACTTTTCACATCTTTCACAGGACTTGCACAAGGCGAAAGTTTCTCTCCGATAAGCCTTATACAAGTACCTATTTCAATAATTTTAGGCATAGGGCTTGGTATCTTAATAGGAATACTTCTTGGATTTTTCTTCAAAAAAGTACATATGAGAGATTCAATCAAAGTAATTATAATTTTGAGTATATCATTCCTGCTTGTTACATTAGAAAACAGCCTTAAAGGAATCGTTCCAATTTCAGGACTAATTGCGATAATGAGTATTGGCATTTCTCTACAAAAAATCCGTTCAGACGCATCTAAACGAATATCCACAAAATTCTCAAAACTATGGGTTGCCGCTGAACTTATGTTATTTGTACTTGTTGGTGCAACAGTTGATATAAAATATGCTTTCTCCGCAGGAATTATGGCAATCGTACTTATCTTTGGAGTATTAGTATTCCGAATGATTGGTGTACTCATATGCCTTATAAAAACAAAGCTAAACAAAAAAGAAAGATTATTCTGTATGATAGCTTACTGCCCAAAGGCAACAGTCCAGGCTGCAATAGGTTCTATTCCTCTGACAATGGGACTTTCTTGCGGAAATATAGTTCTGACGGTTGCTGTACTTTCAATACTAATCACTGCACCACTTGGAGCTTTCTTCATTGAATTGCTCTATAAAAAACTTCTTAAAAAGGGATAAAATTTTAAACAAACAATAAATCCACCGATAAAGCCTAAAAGCCTTGTCGGTGGATTTGTTTATAGATTATTTTGTTACAGCTTGCTTGGCAGCCTTTGCTTTTTCTTTTTCTTCAGCCTTTATATTTTCCTTCGCAACCGCAAGCATAAGCTTAATTCTGTTCTCCTGATTAACTCTTGGTGCACCAGGGTCATAGTCTATTGAAACAATATTAGCCTTTTCATTCTTTCTCTTAATGGCACTAACCATTCCCTTTGCACAAATATGGTTTGGTAAGCAGCCAAAAGGCTGAGTACAAACAACATTTTCATAGCCACTTTCTATAAGCTCAACCATTTCCGCTGTTAAGAGCCAGCCCTCGCCCATTTTATTGCCATATCCAATCAAGCCTTTAACCATTTCTTTTGTTTCCGCATAGCTTGCAGGTGCGTGGAAGCCATGATTATTTGCACTTTCTATAACATAGCCTTCCATCTTTGTAAGGTATTTCATAACCTCACTAAGAACATTAAATTTTATTTTATTTCCACCATAGAGCTTATGGTCTTCAAGCCTGTTATCAACCTTAAATAACGCAAATCCCATAATGCCTGGAATATTAACCTCACAGCCCTGCTCAAGAAGAAAATCTTCAAGATGGTTATTTCCGAGCGGAGAATATTTTACATAAATTTCTCCAACTATTCCAACCTTAATCTTCTTAACCTTATTAAGCGAAATCTGAGCAAATTCTTCACCCATTTTATCAAGATTTCTTTTGATATGTGATGATGAATAACCGTTGCCTTTTTCCATTTCATCAGAAAGTCTTTGAATCCACTGCTCAACCAAAGCATCGCTTTCACCTTTGTTTATTTCATAAGCCTTTGTCTGGTTATTAAAAAGCATAAGAGCGTCACCATAAACAAGACCAGCAAGAGCTTTTCTAATCATAGGAACAGTAAGAGAAAATCCGCTGTTCTTCTCCAAACCAGAAACATTGAGAGAAATAACAGGAACATTCTCAAAACCAGCTTTTTTCAGAGCCTTTCTCAAAAGATGGATATAATTAGATGCACGACAGCCACCGCCTGTTTGTGTAATCATAAGAGCAGTTTTATTTACATCATATTTACCACTTTGAAGTGCGTGAATAAACTGTCCGATAACAAGCAATGCCGGATAGCAAGTATCGTTATGTACATATTTCAAGCCAACCTGTGCTATTTCAGGTCCGTCGTCCTCAAGCAGAACATTCTTATAGCCATATTGAGTAAAAACATTTCTAATCAATGAGAAATGAATTTTCGCCATCATAGGCAGAAGTATAGTATACTCCTTTTTCATTTCCTTAGTAAAAATAAGTCTTCCGTCTTTATCATAAACAAGTTTCGCCATTCTATATTACCATTCCTTTCTACGATAGGTCACTTATATCTAATTTAATTTCAATTAGATAAACTGAAATTTATTTCAAAGTTTCCGGATTTTCTACACAAATATTCTCAATGTTCCCACATTCAACACAGGTATCACAAATCACCTTTAAACGCCTACGCTTGAGTTTCTTTTCATCACATAACGGAATAAATTCAACGAGCCATGTCCCGGCTATCAAGTGACCTGTCACCAATTCTCCTCCGCATTTGCCGCACTTGTTTTCCATTGCGTTGCCTCCATAAATTTCGATTTAATTCTCATCTAATGTAGCCAAAAGGCTTCTGATACGGATTTTAACTGCACCAAGATTTGTTATTTCATCAATCTTAATCTGAGTATAAATCTTGCCATTTTGCTCCAATATTCCACGAACCTCATCAGTTGTAATAGCATCAACACCGCAACCGAATGAAACAAGCTGAACAAGATTCATATTAGGCTTTGTAGAAACATACTTTGCCGCAGAATAAAGTCTTGAATGGTATGTCCATTGGTTAAGAACGGTTGTCGGGAACTTATCAACCTTGTTGCTTACTACATCTTCAGAAATTATCGCAACATTAAAGCTTGCAATCATTCTGTCAATTCCATGATTTATTTCAGGGTCAGCGTGATAAGGTCTGCCGCACAAGACAAATATCGGCTTATTTTCAGCCTCTGCTCTCTTGATAATGTCCTCGCCATATGCGCGAATCTTTGCAAGATAGCTTTCATACTCGTCATAAGCTGCTCTTGCCGCCGCCTTAACCTCCTTAACATCAATTTTCCCGAAATACTTTTCGAGATGCTCATGCATTTTATATGGAAATTCTTTTCTTCTGTGTATTCCTAAGTATTCATAGAAGAAAGTTACCTTTTCTATATCTCGGACATTTGCATGAATAACCTCAGGATAATACGCAACAACAGGGCAATTATAGTGGTTATCGCCCATATGCTCATCAAAGTTATATGACATACAAGGATAGAATATTGTCTTTATTCCATTATCAATTAACCACTGAACATGACCATGCATAAGCTTTGCAGGGAAGCAAACAGTATCACTTGGAATAGTATGCTGACCACTCAAATAAAGCTTTCTTGTTGAATATGGAGAACGAACTACCTCAAAACCAAGCTTTGTAAAGAAAGTGAACCAGAATGGATAATTCTCATACATATTAAGGACTCTTGGTATACCTACAACACCTCTTACAGCAAGGTCTGCTGAGAGTGGTTCATAGTCAAAGAGTCTGTGGAACTTATAGTCAAAGAGGTTAGGAGCCTTTTCCTTATTACGTTCTTTTCCAAGACCTCTTTCACATCTGTTACCAGTAATAAATGAACGTCCGCCAGAGAACTTATTTATAGTTAAATGGCAGCTGTTCGTACATCCTTTACATCTTGTAAGAGTAGTTTCATATGTAAGGCTGTTAATCTTATCGATAGAAAGCATAGATGAGTCAGATATTCCATCGTAGCGTTCCCTTGCGATAAGAGCAGCACCGAAAGCACCCATAATACCTGCGATATCAGGTCTTATGGCATCAACACCTGTTATTTTTTCAAAGCTTCTGAGTACAGCATCATTGTAGAATGTACCACCCTGTACAACGATATGCTTTCCAAGGTCACCCGGGTCAGCAATCTTTATAACCTTGTATAAGGCATTTTTAATAACTGAATAAGCAAGACCGGCAGATATATCTGAAACCTCTGCGCCTTCCTTCTGCGCCTGCTTAACCTTTGAATTCATAAATACAGTACATCTTGTACCAAGGTCAATAGGATGTGCGGCAAAAAGAGCAGCCTTTGCGAAGTCCTGCACAGAATAGTTAAGTGACTTTGCAAATGTTTCTATAAATGAACCACATCCTGAAGAACATGCTTCGTTAAGCTGTACGGAATCAACAGTCTGGTTTTTGATTTTGATACATTTCATATCCTGACCACCAATATCGATGATACAGTCAACGTCAGGGTCAAAGAAAGCAGCAGCATAGAAGTGGGATACTGTTTCAACTTCTCCCTCATCAAGCATAAGTGCCGACTTTATAAGTGCTTCACCATAACCTGTTGAACATGCCTGTACAATCTTGGCTTTAGGTGGAAGCTGAGAATATATTTCCTTAATTGCCTTTATAGTAGTGGCAAGTGGAGAGCCGTTATTGCTTGAATAGAATGAGTAAAGGAGATTACCATCTTCATCTACCAAAGCAACCTTAGTAGTAGTAGAACCTGCATCGATACCAAGATAGCAGTTACCCTCATAAGAGGCTATGTCGGCTGTCTTTACGTGGTGTGCATTATGACGTTTGATGAAGTCATTGTAGGCAAGCTGGTCAGCAAAAAGTGGTTCCATACGTTCTACTTCAAATTCAAGCTTTATTTTGCCAGAAAGACGCTTAATGATGTCAGAAACATTGACACATACATCCTTGCTGTAGTTCATAGCTGAACCAACGGCAGCAAAAAGATGTGAATGTTCCGGCGCAATAGTCTGTTCAGGTGTAAGGCTTAATGTACGGACAAATGCCTGCTTTAACTCCGAAAGGAAGTGGAGTGGACCACCTAAGAAGGCTACATTACCACGGATTGGCTTACCACAGGCAAGACCAGAAATAGTCTGGTTGACAACAGCCTGAAATATAGATGCAGAAAGGTCTTCCTTAGTGGCACCTTCGTTGATAAGCGGCTGTATATCAGACTTGGCAAAAACACCGCATCTTGCAGCTATCGGGTAGATTGACTTGTAGTTCTTGGCATATTCATTAAGACCTGAAGCATCTGTCTGTAATAAAGTTGCCATCTGGTCAATAAATGAACCAGTACCACCGGCACATATACCATTCATACGCTGGTCGATACCGTTTGTGAAGTAGATAATCTTTGCATCCTCGCCACCAAGCTCAATGGCAACATCGCACTGTGGAGCGTAATCCTGAAGTGCTGTTGATACAGCGACAACCTCCTGTGTAAATGGAACTTCAAGATGCTTGGCAAGTGTAAGTCCGCCAGAACCTGTGATTACAGGGTAGACCTCGAATTGACCAAGCTGGGATACAGCCTTTTCAAGAAGTCCCTGTAAAGTTTCCTGAATATTGGCGAAATGTCTTTCATAATCTGAGAATAAAATATTATTATCATCATCAAGAATAGCGATCTTTACTGTTGTTGAGCCAATATCAATACCTAATCTGTATTTGTTCATAGTCATTACGGCAGAGCCGTCCTCCTTGTCTAATGTAGATGTGCTGCAAATGTCAGCAGAGCTGTACATCTGGCACAATCATTATATAAATTAATGTGTTTCCTGAATTAAAAGTACTTCTACTATAAAATAAATAGATGTCAAAAAATGTAGAAATACCTGGAAAAGATTACAACTGACATATTATATAAGAAATAACAGAATAATTCAACACCATAAATATGACTGTTTATATAAAATTAATAATACTAAAATGAGAACTTGATTGACAAAGATGTTTAATGTTTTTATACTTTTATCATAATATTTTAGTGCGGAGTAATATAAAAATATTGTATCCGCTGTTATATGTATCAAAATATAAGTGGGTAATATTGTGTGTGTACTGCCTGACAGCATACTACACAGTGATATTATTACACAGAAATGAGGAGTTTAATGAGTTGGTTTCAAAAGTTTGAAAGGAAGTATTCAAGGTATGCCATTAAAAATCTTATGACTTATATAATTATATTATATGCAGTCGGATTTGTTTTTGAGGCGTTCGCACCGGGTGTATATAGCAGCTTTCTTTCGCTGGATTTTTCCAAAATATTTGCAGGACAGGTGTGGAGACTGGTTACATTTATAATACAGCCACCATCAACAAGTATCATATTTGTATTCTTTTCATTGTATTTCTATTATCTGATAGGTACAGTACTTGAAAATATATGGGGTTCATTTAAGTTTAACGTGTATTTCTTTTCAGGAGTATTGTTAAATATTGTTGCAGCGCTTATAATATACTTAATATTTGGTATAAGCTTTAATATGAGTACACATTATATTAATCTTGCTTTATTTATGGCATTTGCTATGGAACAGCCAGATATGGAAGTACTGCTGTTCTTTATCATACCTATAAAGATAAAGTGGATGGCATTGCTGGATGGAATAGTATTTGCAATAGCAATAATATGCGGTTTTATAGTTCCTACAATGGCGGTAAATGGTTCAACTATCGGTTATACTATGTGGAATGGATTATACAGAGCCGGACTTTTATCAGGAAGCGGAATGGGATGTTATGCCAATGCTATTGCGGCTCTTGTGTCTATGCTTAACTTTATAGTATTTATGATAGTTGCAAAGAAGGGACCTTATAAGTCTTCTACACAGAGGAATTACAACAAGGCTATGTATACAGCTAGGAAAGCAGAAAATAACAGAAGAGATGGAAAGAAGCCATCATTTAATGAAAGAGTATACAACGCCAATAGTGAAAAGACAACTTGGGATAATGCCAATCAGCCATATAAGCCGGTTCGTAACGGACAGCCTAAGCACAGATGTGCAGTGTGTGGAAGAACAGAGCTTGATGATGAAAATCTTGTATTCAGATTTTGCTCTAAGTGCGTTGGAAATTATGAGTATTGCAGCGACCACCTGTATACACATATTCATATTACAGGCAATAACGGCAGTGCTGAATGATATTCCTATATATTAAAGTATTTTGTATGATGTAGGTTTAATACACTTCTGCATGCAGAAAAAGTAACTTAACTTATTAAATCTACATCATCATATACCAATGTTGATTAAGATACTGCCGACTTATTTTAATAATTTGTAAGTAATTACTATTGCTATTTTATGGGTTATTAAGTATAATTGGCTGGATTGTTTTGTTTTTTATTAATTAATTTATTTACTTTGGAGGTTAGAATGAAAAAGACTAAGATTATATGTACTATGGGTCCTAACACTAATGACAGAGAGCTTATTAAGCAGCTCGCATTAAATGGTATGGATATTGCAAGATTTAACTTCTCTCATGGTGACCATGAAGAGCAGGCTGGACGTTTTGCATTAGTTAAGAGTGTTAGAGAAGAAATCAACAAGCCTATAGCTACACTTCTTGATACAAAGGGACCAGAAATCAGAACTGGCGTACTTAAGGATGATAAAAAGGTTACTCTTAAGGAAGGACAGAAGTTCACTCTTACAACAAGAGAAATTGTTGGTGATGAAACTATCGATATGATTACTTATGCAGGTCTTCCAGCAGATGTAGACAATGGTAACACAATTCTTATCGATGACGGTCTTATTGAGCTCAGAGTAGAAGAGGTAGTTGATGGTACAGATATCGTATGTACAGTAATCAATGGTGGTGAACTTGGTTCTAAGAAGGGTGTTAATGTTCCTAACGTAAGCATTAAGCTTCCTGGAATTACAGATAAGGATAAGGATGATATTATATTTGGTATAGAGCAGGGATTTGACTTCATCGCAGCTTCATTTGTAAGAAATGCAGCTTGTATTCAGGAGATTAAGCAGCTCTTATGGGAGCATGGCTCAGATATCCCGGTTATCGCTAAGATTGAGAATGCTGAAGGTATTGAAAATCTTGACGAAATCATCAAGGTTGCTGATGGTATCATGGTTGCCAGAGGTGATATGGGTGTTGAAATCCCAGCAGAAGATGTTCCACATTATCAGAAGGAAATCATCAAGAAGTGTAATGCAACTTACAAGCCAGTTATAACAGCTACACAGATGCTTGATTCTATGATTAGAAATCCACGTCCTACAAGAGCTGAGGTTACTGACGTTGCTAACGCTATCTATGATGGTACAGACGTTGTTATGCTTTCTGGTGAAAGATTGCAGAAAGAACAGAGCGGGAGATTAAAGGACATTCAGTAGAATATTCTAATCTTCACAGCAAGAGAAGCATTTCAAGCGCTGTATGCAACGCAACAGTTCAGACTGCTGATAACCTTAACGCTAAGGCTATTGTATGCCCAACTATATCAGGTTTCACAGCAAGACTTACATCTAAGTTAAAGCCAGAAGCTGAGATTATCGGATGCTCTCCATACGATAACGTTCTTAGAAAGATGCAGATTTACTGGGGTGTAAGACCTCTTAAGACTGCTACAGAAGCTTCTACTGATAAGATTATTGAGCATGCATTAGTAGTTTCTGAACATGCTGGATTCGTAGAAGAAGGAGATACAGTTATCGTATCTGCTGGTATCGCTACATCATCAGACCCATCTGCTAAGAGAGGTCTTACTAATACTATGAGAGTTGTTACTATCTAGTAGCTGGTAGAAGATATTTCAGATAGTTATATAAGCCCACAAAACCTTTGAAACTGGTTTTGTGGGCTGTTTTGATAATTAGTTGCATTTATTTGAAGCTTAGTTTATAGTATTGAAGAAATTAGAAGTATAAACTTGATAAGATGTAAAAGGAACTACAGAGTATGAATGTAAAAAAGATATTAATATGGCTTCCGGCTATTGTTATGGCGATGGTTATATTCGGTTTTTCAAAGCAGGATGGAGAGGAGTCGTCAGGGATTAGTTATAAGGCAGCAGATATTATACTTACAGTGTGTGATAAGGCTGGAATTGTTGATTATAATGAGAATAACAGGGAAAGTATGATAGAGGCTGTGCAGTTTCCTATAAGAAAGGCTGCACATATGACAGAGTATGCTGTTCTTGCAATACTTGTTATGATTGCGCTTATAGTTGATGGAATAAAAGGTATAAAACTTCCTATAATATCGGCAGTTATTGTAACGGCATTTGCGGCTACAGATGAGTTTCATCAGGTGTTCGTGCCGGGAAGATATGGCTGCGTAAGGGATGTGCTCATAGATGCAGCAGGGAGTGTAATAGGTCTTGCGATTGCATATGTTATATATATAAATGTATGTAAACGTAAATATAATAAGTGATTTTAACTTG
>OIDS01000977.1_pt1 | contig 10714 bp, 6 predicted proteins | sample 1581491 | NCBI WGS metagenome assembly OIDS01 (sample SAMEA3882553, study PRJEB24775) | human gut metagenome | biome: human-associated habitat; feature: intestine environment; material: feces | place: Netherlands | collected 2009/2010
GAAAAGAATTACGAGGAGGCTCTCTCGGTGGCCCGTGCCCAGGTCGAAGCCGGCGCTCAGATCGTCGATGTCTGCATGGACGACGGCCTGATCGACGGTCCCGAAGCCATGCGCGACTTCCTCAACCTGATGGGTTCTGAGCCCGAAATCGCCGCAGTACCCGTCATGATCGACTCTTCGAAATGGGAGGTGCTCGAAACGGGCCTCCGGGTAGTGCAGGGCAAGAGCGTCGTCAATTCCATCTCCCTGAAGGAGGGCAAGCAGGAATTTCTGCACCGCGCCCGCCTCATCCGCCGTTACGGAGCCGCCGCCGTAGTGATGCTCTTCGACGAACAGGGACAGGCAGACACCTATGCCCGCAAGATCGAGGTGGCGCAGCGGGCCTACAAACTCCTCACCGACGACGGATTCCCCGCCGAAGACATCATCTTCGACCCCAACATCCTCGCGGTGGCCACCGGTATCGAAGCCCACGACGCCTACGCCAGGGATTTCATCGAAGCCGTGCGCTGGATCAAGCAAAACCTGCCGCACGCCAAGATTTCGGGCGGCGTGTCGAATCTCTCGTTCGCCTTCCGGGGCAACAACGCCGTGCGCGAGGCCATGCATTCGGTGTTTCTCTACCACGCCATCCAAGCGGGTATGGACATGGCGATCGTCAATCCCCAGATGCTGCAAATCTACAGCGACATCGAACCGGAACTGCTCGAACGAGTCGAGGATGTCATCCTCTGCCGCCGCGCAGACGCAGCCGAACGCCTCACGGAATACGCTTCGCAATTCACCAAAACCGCCGCGACGCAGACGCAGCATACCGACGCCTGGCGCTCGGAGCCGCTCGGCAAGCGCATCGAATACGCCATGCTCAAGGGCGTGGCCGACTACATCGAGCAGGACGCGCTCGAAGGCTACCGCACGCTGGGCTCGCCCCTGGCAGTGATCGACCGGCTGCTGATGCCGGCCATGGAAGTCGTAGGCAATCTGTTCGGGCAGGGCAAAATGTTCCTGCCGCAAGTGGTGAAGACCGCCCGCGTGATGAAAAAAGCCGTCGCCGTACTGACTCCCTACATCGAGCAAGGTTCCGAAGCGAACGCCAAGAGTGCCGGCAAGGTGCTGGTGGCTACCGTGAAAGGCGACGTACACGACATCGGCAAGAACATCGTGGCGGTAGTCATGGCCTGCAACGGCTACACGATCCGCGACCTGGGCGTGATGGTCGAGTGTCCCCGCATCATCGACGAAGCCGTCGCCTGGGGCGCCGACGCGATCTGCCTGAGCGGACTGATTACCCCTTCGCTCGAGGAGATGATCCACGTCTGCGAAGAGCTGGAACGCCGGGGGTTGCAAATTCCCGTACTGATCGGCGGTGCGACCACTTCGGACGTACACACCGCCGTAAAAATAGCTCCGACCTACTCGGGCCCGGTGATCCATGCCGACAACGCCAGCCGCAACAACAAAATCCTCGGCGAACTGCTCGGTCCCGGCCGGGAAGAGTATCTGGCTCGCGTGCGCGAGGAGCAACAGACCCTGCGCGACCAGTACCGCCGCCGCGAGGAGATCCGCACGATCCTACCCTTCGGTCAGGTGCGCAAGCTGCGCGTGCCGAAACCCGCGTCCGAAATCGCTGTTCCGGCCCATACGGGACGGCTGGTGTTTCCGGACATAAGTATCGCCGATGTGGAGCCGCTGATCGACTGGAACTTCTTCTTCCCGGCGTGGGGGCTCAAGGGCCGCGTACCGGAGATCTTCGAAAACCCCGAACACGGCGCCGAAGCCCGCAAGCTCTACGACGACGCGCAAAAGATGCTGGCCCGCATCCGCGAAGAAAAACTCCTCACCCTCCAGGGCGTAGCGGGCATCTTCGCAGCCGTCAGCCGGGGCGACGACATCGTGGTCACCGGCCCGAAAGACAAGAAATACATCCTGCCGATGCTGCGCAGCCAGGCCCCGGTCCGGGAAGCCCAGGCCCGCTGTCTGGCCGATTTCATCGCCGACGAAAAGGCAGGCAGAACCGACTATATCGGGGCCTTCGCCCTCACGGGCGGAATAGGGCTCAAGGAGCTGACCGAAAAGTTCCGCGCGGAGGGCGACGACTACAACGCCATCCTCTCGAAGCTGCTGGCCGACCGCCTGACCGAAGCCCTCTGCGAATGGGTGCATATCTTCATCCGCCGCCAGATGTGGGGTTACGAAACCGGTCCGGCGCTCACACCCGAACAGATCATCCGCAGCAAATACCGGGGTCGGCGCATGGCCTTCGGCTACCCGGCCTGTCCCGACCACTCGCTCAAACGCGAGGTCTTCGACCTGCTGGCCGCCGACAAGACGACCGCCATGCGTCTGAACGACAACTATATGATTACACCTGAGGAGGCGCTCTGCGGCCTGTTCTTCGCCGACGCCGAATATTTCTCCGTCGGCCGAATCGACCGAGAGCAACTGGCCGACTACGCCGCACGCCGCAACATGGACATAGAAACGATCGAAAAACTGATACCCAATAACATCTGATGAATATTACGGATCTCATACAGGGCGCCGTCGCTTCGCGCACGACCCGTTTCGCCTTCGAGCTGCTCCCGCCCCTGAAGGGGGACGGTACGCGCAGCGTCTTCGGAGCCATCGACCCGCTGATGGATTTCAACCCGGCCTACATCAACGTCACCTTCCACCGCGAAGCCCTCAAAGAGGACATCCGCCCCGACGGAAGCCGCGAGTGGCACATCATGCGCCGCCGTCCGGGCACGGTCGGCATCTCGGCCGCGATCCGGCGCAAGTACGACGTGGAGGTGGTTCCCCACCTGATCTGCGGCGGCTGGTCGAAATACGACATCGAGGATTCGCTGATCGACATGGATTTCCTGGGGCTGCACAACGTGCTGGCGCTGCGGGGCGACAAGCGGCAGAACGAACCCCGCTTCGTCCCCTACGCCCAGGGACACGCCCACGCCGCCGACCTGGTGCGCCAGATCCAGGCCATGAACCGGGGAGAATTTATCGACGGCGAAGTCGAGGAGTGCCACCACTCCAAGTTCTCGGTAGGCGTGGCGGGCTATCCCGAAAAGCATTTCGAGGCGGCGAACGCCCAAAGCGACCTCCAGTACCTCAAGGAGAAGGTCGATGCGGGGGCCGACTACATCGTAACCCAGATGTTCTTCGACAACAGCAAGTACTTCGATTTCGTGGAGCGCTGCCGCAAAGCGGGCATCACGGTACCGATCATCCCGGGCATCAAGCCGATCTCGACGCCCAAGCACCTGGAGATCCTGCCCCGCACCTTCAGCGTCAGCCTGCCCGAAGAGCTGGTGAAGGCCGTCCGGGCCTGCGGCGAGGACACACAGGCGGCCCGCGAGGTCGGGATAGAATGGGCGATCCACCAGGCCAAGGAGCTCAAGGCGGCCGAAGTGCCGATCATCCATTTCTACACGATGGGACGCACGGACAACATCCGCAAGATCGCCCGCAACGTATTCTAATTCCGAATAGGGCAAAGTAATTGCTATTAAACGCTTAACCATGACACCCGTAGAGTTTCGCCGCCACCTGCACCGCCACCCGGAGCTTTCGTTCCGCGAAACGGAGAGCGCCCGCTTCATCGCCGAGGCGCTCCGCGAGGCAGGCATCCCCTGCCGTCCGATCGCCGGAACCGGCGTACTGGCCAAAATCGAAGGACGCGGCGACCTGCGGCGAGCCGTCGTGCTGCGAGCCGACATCGACGCCCTGCCCATCCGCGAACAGAGCGGCGCGGCGTGGAGTTCCGAGAACGACGGAGTGATGCACGCCTGCGGGCACGACATCCACGCAGCGGTGCTCTACGGCACCCTGCTCCGGCTCTCCGCCGAGCGGAATTTCGAGGGTACTCTTTTCGGAATCTTCCAACCCGGAGAGGAATCGAATCCCGGCGGAGCCTCCAAAGTGCTGGCCGAAAACCCCTTCGAAGGCTATACGGTGCTGGCCGTCGTCGGCGAGCACGTCGAACCCGCTTTGGACGCGGGCACGCTGGGCTTCCGCGCGGGCAAGTACATGGCCTCCAACGACGAACTGCGCCTCACGCTCGAAGGCGCGGGCGGCCACGCGGCCATGCGTGCCGAACACCGCGACACGGTGAGCGCCGCCGCACAACTGATCCTGCACCTCACGGCCCTGAACACGCCCGAACGGGTCGTTTCGATCGGCAAGGTCGAAGCTGCGGGCGCTACGAACGTCATCCCGGACCTGGTCTATATGGAGGGAACGATGCGTACCTTCGACGAACGGGAACGGGCCGAAGTGAAACGCAGGATCGAAGAACTCGCCGCCGCGAACGACGCCTCGTACGGCGTACGAACCCGGGTACACTTCACCCCCGGCTACCCGTGCGTGGTCAATGACCCGGAGTTGATCCGGCAGGCCGTCGCACTGGCCGAAACCGAAGGAATTCCCTTTCAAATGCTGCCCCTGCGCATGACTTCCGAAGATTTCGGCTTCTACGGCACCCGCTACCCGGCGATCTTCTACCGCCTGGGCGTCGGTCCCGGAGCCGGAAAACTGCATACATCCACCTTCAATCCCGACGAGGCGGCCATTCCGACCGGCATCCGGTTCATGGAACTCCTCGCCCGTAACTATTTCAACCGATGAATAAACTGAAAAATACGAAGAAGTCGGCCGCATTCGACCGCTCTTCGCTGATCATTAACCTGTTCCGGGAATTCCCGAACAACAAGTTCTCCCTCAAGCATCTGGCTTCGGCCTCGGGCGGCGCCACCAAGGAGGGCCGTCTTCGTACCCGTGAAATCATCACGGAACTGCTCGCCCAGGGCACTATCGAGGAGTGCGGGCAGGAAAAGTACCGTCTCAGCGGCAAGGAGCGTCCCCGTCAGGAGGGCATCGTACAGATGATCTCGACAGGAGCGATGTATATCCGCTCCGAGGAGTTCGAAAACGACGTATATGTCAGCCAGCGCAATTCGCTGAATGCTCTGGACGGCGACCGCGTGGAGTTCGTCATCACCCGCCGCTCCCACGCCGGGTCCCTCGAAGGCGAGATCACCCGCATCGTGGAGCGCAGCCGCAAGCAATACGTGGGCACGGCCGACGTGAGCGACCACGCCATCTTCGTCAAGATGGATCCCCGGCGCATGCCGATGGACGTCTATCTCTCCAAGCGGGACAACCCTAACGTACAGCACGGCGACAAAGTCGTGATCCGCATCACGGACTGGGCGCTGGGTTCCAAAAGCCCCGCCGGAGAGCTGGTCGAGGTATTGGGCCGCGCCGGAGAGAACAATACCGAGATGCACGCCATCCTGGCCGAATACGGCCTGCCCTACCATTTCGAGCAAAAGGTCGAAGATGCGGCCCAGGCCATTCCTTCGACGATCACCAAAGCCGATTATGCCGCCCGGCGCGACTTCCGCAAGATAACGACCTTCACCATCGACCCGGCGGACGCCAAGGACTTCGACGACGCCCTCTCGATCCGCAAGATCGAAGACGGCGTGTGGGAGGTGGGCGTACATATCGCCGACGTGACCCACTACGTTCAACCCCGCTCGGTGATCGACACCGAAGCCGAGGAGCGCGGCACGTCGGTCTATCTGGTCGATCGTACGATTCCGATGCTGCCCGAAAAATTGAGCAACGAACTTTGCTCGCTGCGCCCCGACGAAGAGAGTCTCTGCTTCTCGGCGGTCTTCACGCTCAACGAGGAAGCCGAAGTACTGGACAAATGGTTCGGCCGCACGGTCATCCTCTCCGACCGCCGCTTCACCTACGAGGAGGCGCAGCAGATCATCGAAACCGGCAAGGGCGACTTCGCCGAAGAGGTGCTGACGCTCAACCGTCTGGCCCAGCGGATGCGCAAAACACGCTTCAAGCGCGGAGCCGTGAGCTTCCAGCGCGAAGAAGCCAAGTTCAAACTCGACGCCGAAGGCAAACCGCTGGGCGTCTATTTCAAGGAGCAAAAGGAGGCCAACCAGCTCATCGAAGAGTTCATGCTGCTGGCCAACAAACAGGTCGCCGAATTCTGCGGACATCACAAAGTGAACGGCCGTGCCGTTCGGCGTACGATGGTTTACCGCGTACACGACGTTCCGAACGAGGAGAAGCTCGAAAAGTTCCGGACCTTCGTTCTGCGCTTCGGCTACGTATTCAAGGCCGACAAGGGACGCGCCGTGGCCAAGGAGATGAACAAGCTGCTGGGACAGGCCAAAGGACGCATCGAGGAGAACGTCATTTCGAACCTCGCCGTACGTGCGATGTCCAAGGCCTTCTATTCGACCGACAACATCGGTCATTACGGCCTCGCTTTCCCCTACTACACGCATTTCACCTCGCCGATCCGCCGCTACCCGGACATGATGGTCCACCGGCTGCTGGCCCGCTACCTCGAAGGAGGCAAATCGGCCGACCGCGACACCTTCGAGAAACTCTGCGTACACGCCTCGGAGCGGGAAGTGATCGCTGCCGAAGCCGAACGCGCCTCGATCAAGTACAAAATGGTGGAGTTCATGCAGGATAAAATCGGCCAGTTCTTCGACGGCCATATCTCGGGCATGAGCGACTGGGGCATGTACGTCGAGCTGGACGAAACCCACATCGAAGGCATGGTTTCGCTGCGGGAAATGGAGGACGACCTCTACCAGTTCGACGAGAACCGCTACGAGGTCTATGGACGCCGCAAAGGACGGATCTTCACCTTGGGCGATGCCGTGCGTATTCGCGTCAAGCGGGCCGATCTGCAACGCCGCCAGCTCGATTTCGAACTGGTGCACGATGCGGCGGCCGACTCCCGCGAGGACGACGTAAAGGGGCACGCAGCGATTCCGGTACGCCGCCAAAGCACGTCCCGACCGGGTAAGGGCGGCAAAACGTCCCGCAAAGGGGGCAAAAAAGGATCGAAGCGATGATCCGGGAACAGACGCAGCGAACCGCCGGGACCGGCCCCAACCGTGCGGAAGAGATATACGAAAAATGTCTGAAGCGTGATCCCCTCACGGCGGAGGAGGCGTATTGGCTTTACGAACAGGCCCCCCTGCAGGAGCTGGCTCTCACGGCTGACCGCGTGCGCCGTGCCGTAGTGCCCGACCTGGAGGTCGTGACCTGGCAGATCGACCGCAACGTGAACATCACCAACGTCTGCATTTCGGGCTGCCACTTCTGCAATTTCCACTGCAAACCCCACCAGACGGAGCGGGCTTTCATCACTACGCTGGATGAATACAAGGAGAAAATCGAGCGGATGCTCGCCCTCGGCGGCGACCAGTTGCTGCTGCAGGGCGGTCTACACCCGAAGCTGGGGATCGATTTCTACGAGGAGCTCTTCTCGACACTCAAGAGCCTCTATCCGCAGGTACGCCTGCACGCCCTCGGAGCGCCCGAAGTGGCGCACATCGCCCGCATCAGCGGCCTCACCACGCTCGACACCCTGAAACGGCTGATCGCCGCCGGATTGGACTCCCTGCCGGGTGCCGGGGCCGAGATCCTCGATCCCGGCGTGCGGAAAGCCATCTCGCCCGCCAAACCTTCGGTCGAGGAGTGGATCCAGGTGATGCACGAAGCCCACTGCCTCAACCTGCCGACCTCGGCGACGATGATGTACGGCCATGTAGAAACATCCCGTCAGCGTGTGGACCACCTGCTGCGCATCCGCGACCTGCAGGCCCGCTGTCCCGAAGGACATTACGGCTTTCTGGCCTTCATCCCTTGGATTTTTCGCTCGTCGGGCACCGAATTGGAGCGGCAGGGAGTTGCAACCCGCTTTTCACCATTGGAATACATTCGCATAATCGCCGTCAGCCGACTGGTTCTGAACAACATCCGCAACATCCAGGCTTCGTGGCTCACCGTCGGCAAGGCCACCGCTCAGGTAGCGCTGCACAGCGGCGCCAACGACATGGGTTCGATCATGATCGAGGAGAACGTCGTTTCTTCGGCCGGGGCGCACAACCAGTTCGATGCCGCAGGCATCCAACAAGCGATCCGCGAGGCGGGCTTCACGCCTCGTCTGCGGGACCAGCTTTACCGAATGCGGTAACGATCCCCATGCGGCAAGCCATATCAACTGAAGAGGGGTATTTCCCTGCACGAAAAAAAGCCGGAAAATTCCGGCTTTTTTATTCGGAACGAATTTTGAACTCTACCCGACGATTATAACCAACTCCCTATGACGGCATATTTACGGCCTGCTCTTCGACAGACAAGATTCTTCTCTCGATCCGGACTTACACGACATCTCGGACTTCTATACCGGACCGTACAGCCGACTATTGTGCTGTTCCTGCTTGTACTCGCCCTAACGGGCTGCCTTTCCGAAGAGATCCCGACGGAAAAGGAAACCACGCTCGTCCGCGTCGGAGAGGAGGCCCCTCACTTCACGGTCGGAATGCTCGACGACACAGCGATCACCCTGTCCGACCTGCAAGGCAACGTGGTGTTGCTTACCTTCTTCTCCACGTGGTGCCCGACCTGCCGGAAACAAATGCAGCAGATGCAAACCCAAATCGTCGATCGCTTTGCTGACCGGAAATTTCGCTTCCTTCCAATCAATCGAGGCGAAACGCAGCAGACCGTTCAAGAGTTCTGCCGCGAGCTGGGAATCGCATTCTCCGTAGGTCTGGATCCCGACATGTCAATCTACTCGCTCTACGCCACCCGATACGTTCCCCGCAACTTTATCATCAGTCCCAATGGCAAAATCCTGCTCTCCGAAACCGACTACGACGCAACAATACAACGCCTGCTGATCGAGCAAATCGAACAAGCGCTCCAAACAACAGAATAAAGCAGCATACCCAACAAAGCCGACCACACAAAACAGCCGTCTATGACTGACACGACCGGATTCCGAAGACACCCCGGAATTCCAGCGGTTTCCACCCCGTAACCGTCCGATCTGCCGGGACACAGCAACATTGCCGAACCCCGCAATTTACTCCACCTCGAATCGAACCGTCCCCTCTCATGCCTTATACAAAAACCTTCTCCAAAACCCCTCCACACACCCTCTTCCTCACAAAACACAAACAGGCGAAGCTTGCAGAAGCTCCGCCTGTTCTTTCGAAATCCGGGATTTCGATTACTTCATCAGACTGGTTACCAGGAAGGTGATCGCCACGGTCAAAATACCGTACAACTCCGGGAAAGCGGCGAGGATCAGGGTTTTGGTACCCACGTCATGACCGTTACCTACGGCAGCGATACCGTTGGCGCAAAGCTGGCCCTGGCGATACGACGAGAAAAAGTTCACCAGGCCGACCAAGATACCCAAGCCGAAGATAGCGGCTGCCTGCAGCATCGTAACCGAATCGGTCAGGTAATTCATGATAAGGAAGAGCGAGGCAAAGCCGTAAAGACCCTGCGAAGCGGGCAGACCCGACAGGATGATGTAGTTACCGAAGGCATTCGGGTTCTTCTTCATCGCACCGACTGCGGCGTTGCCCGCGATAGTAGTGCCATAGCAACTGCCTACGGCCGCCAGAGTAAACATGATGGCCATACCGAGATAGCCCAACGTAATAGGTTCCATAAATCGAATTTTGTTTTAGTTGTTAATATTGATTATCATTTAGTTTATTCGTTTTTCAACGGGGTGAAGACGCGCGTCGCGGCCTCGAACCCGGCGTTCTTGTAGAACTCCACGAACGTCAGACGCAGCGGATGCACCACCGACGAGAGAACGCACATGAAGAGGTTGATGCCGTGTCCCAGCAGCAGGATCAGCAACATCACGAGCTGCTTCACGACCGGAATATCCGGGCTCATACCAACGGCCAACTGGTTGAAGACCATCGCCAGAATACCTCCCGAAAGGCCGATGGCGAACAGACGGATGTACGACAGCAGATCGCCCACCAGTCCCGACACATTATTATAGGTATTCCAGATACCGAGTCCGAAGTTCACGAAGATATTCTTGCCCGGCGTATTGAAGAAGAACATCAGCACCAGGCCGATGCCCAGGATCACCAGATAAGCGACCGAATGGAACGTGAAGCCCACGCTTTCGGGCAGCAGGAACGCAACGGCACTATCGACCAGCACGATGATCCAGCCGATCAGTCCCAGCGCATAGCGCAGGCCGAAGCTGCGGGCCGTGACATAAGCGTTGATCATCATGGCGAAAAGCACCTGCACGGCACCCAGTCCGATCGAAAGCGGGAAGAGGATGTCCGGTGTCAACAGATGATCGCGCAGGCTGCCCAGCCACTCCCATTCGGAGAGCTGCAATCCGAAGAACGAGCCCGACATCAGGCCGAAGACCATGCCCGAGAATCCGCACAGCATCGTCAGCATACCGATCTCCTTCATGGCCGAACTCCCCTTCTTGCGACCCAGCATCACTGCGGCCAAACCGCCCAGCATGATGACCAGTCCATAACCGCCCTCGGCCATACAGAAGCCGAAGAAGATCATATAGAAAGGAGCGAAGAAGCGTGTCAAATCGATCGTGCCGTATTTAGGCAGCGTATACATCGCGCCGATCACCTCGAACAGATGGGCGAAGGGACGGTTGCGCAGCTTCACCGGGGTATTGTCCTCGGGGGTCGGCGTACTCTTCAGGAAAATCAGATTGGGGTATTCGGCCAGCAGAGCATCCACCTTCGCGGAATCGGTCTCCTCGGCCCATCCCTCCAGAATAACCAGCGTACCGTCGGCTTCAGGCTGCGCAGTATTCTTCACGCGAATCTCTTCCAGCTTCCGCTTGAGCTCGATCCCATGCCGGCGGATC
>OIDS01000980.1_pt1 | contig 10697 bp, 9 predicted proteins | sample 1581491 | NCBI WGS metagenome assembly OIDS01 (sample SAMEA3882553, study PRJEB24775) | human gut metagenome | biome: human-associated habitat; feature: intestine environment; material: feces | place: Netherlands | collected 2009/2010
CTGTCTGATGCCGGTAAAACCAAGCTATGCCGATCGTGTGTTTACCACAGAGGTCGTATCTTATCCGGAAATGGTTCATATCGATGAAAAGAAAGATTTTACACCGGTAATTGAAAAAGCTCTGGAACTGGGCGGCACGGATCAGGGTGTTCAGCTGGCGCACTTCCATGGCAAAGCTCCCTTACTATTAAGATTTTTAAACTATAAATTTATTTTTATGAATTTGAATCATGTGTATGTATATGTTAAACTAAATGTGTCAACACGTCAAGTGAAAATTTGACGTTTCGTGAAAGGCTGGCCGTGCGGGCTGCGGCGGAGAGAGCGCTGTCAGGTGCCGCACAAAGGTCAGGATAGGAAAAGGAGGATTTTATTCTTATGGAAAAGAAAAAATTCAAGCTCGGACTGCTGCCGAAGCTGCTCATCGCCATCGTGCTGGGCATCATCATCGGCCAGTTCTTCCCGGTGTGGTTCTGCCGGGTCGTCGTCACGGCATCCAGCATCTTCAGCTCGTTCCTGAAGTTCATCATCCCGCTGATGATCGTGGCCTACGTCACCATGGGTATTGCCGACCTGAAGAGCGGCGCAGGCAAGCTGCTGCTCATCACGGTGGCTCTGGCCTACGGCTCCACCCTGATCGCAGGCTCGGCATCCTATCTGGTGTCTGCAAGCCTGTTCCCCAGCTTCATGAGCGAAGGCGCTCTGGAACAGATCGCCGCCACGGCTGACAACTCTCTGGTCAGCTACATCTCCATCTCCATCCCTCCGCTGCTGGACACCCTGTCTGCCGTGGTGCTGGCCTTCGTGCTGGGCCTGTGCCTGTCCACCTTGCGCGGCAAGACCATCGGTGATACACTTTATAATGGCATGAAGGACTTCTCCGGCATCATCGATCAGGTGCTGCACAGCGTCATCATCCCGCTGCTGCCCCTGTACGTCTGCGGTACCTTCATCGACATGACCAAGTCCGGCAAGACCTACGCCATTCTGGGCATCCTGTGGAAGGTGTTCCTGGTGGTCATCATCATGCATCTGGTCTGCATCTTCCTGCAGTTCTGCGTTGCAGGCGCTGTGAGCCACAAGAGCCCCTTCAAGATGATCCGCAACCAGATCCCCGGCTACACCACCGCTCTGGGCACTCAGTCCTCTGCAGCCACCATCCCGGTCAACCTGCAGTGCGCTGCGGCTGACGGCGTGAGCGAGCAGATCCGCAACTTCGTGGTGCCTCTGTGCGCCAACATCCACATGGCAGGCTCCATGATCACCATTACTGCCTGCGCAACTGCCGTCTGCCTGATGAACCAGCTGCCCATCAGCCTTGCTACCGTGGTGCCCTTCATCATGACGCTGGGCGTTGCCATGGTGGCTTCTCCCGGTGCTCCCGGCGGCTCCATCATGACCGCTCTGCCCTTCCTGTACATGATCTTTGGCGCTGAGGCCGGTGACCCCAATGGCCCCATCTGCGCCATCATGGTGGCTCTGTACATCACTCAGGATTCCTTCGGCACTGCCTGCAACGTCTCCGGCGACAACGCCATCGGCGTGATCGTGGAGACCATCTACCAGAAGTTCATCAACAAGAGCAGCGCAAGCGTCTGATGCGCGGCGCGCGGTTTTTGACCTGACAGGAGTGACACCCCATGGCATTTATCAGTGTTTTTGATGTTCTGGGCCCGAACATGATCGGCCCTTCCAGCTCCCACACCGCAGGCGCGGAGATCATCGCCTTTCTGGCACAGAAGATGATCGCCCCGCCGCTGAAGCGGGCGGACTTTACCCTCTACGGCTCCTTTGCCAAGACCTACCACGGCCACGGTACCGACCGCGCCCTGCTGGGCGGCATCATGGGCTTTTCGGCCGATGATACCCGCATCCGGGATTCCTTTGCCATTGCCACCGACCGCGGCCTTGGCTACAGCTTCACCCCCAATGAGGTGGAGACCGACATCCACCCCAACACGGTGGATATCCGCATGGAGAATGCGGCCGGTCAGGTGATGACCGTGCGCGGTGAATCGCTGGGCGGCGGCAAGGTGCGCATCGTGCGGATCAACGGCGTGGAGGTGGACTTTACCGGCGAGTACAATGCCCTCATCGTGGTGCAGAAGGACAAGCCCGGCGTGGTGGCCCACATCACCAAGATCCTCAGCGACCGCAGCGTGAACATCGCGTTCATGCGTCTGTTCCGCGAGGAAAAGGGGCACACGGCTTACACCATCGTGGAGTCGGATGAGCGCCTGCCCGAGGGTGTGGATCAGCTGCTGCTGGCAAACCCGAACATCAACGATGTAATGGTCGTGCAGCCGTAAGGAGGGACGAGCGATGAACATGGATTTCAAGTCCGCCAAGGAGCTGCTGGACCTGTGCGAGGAAAACCAACTGCCCATTTCGGAAGTGATGCGCCAGCGGGAGTGCATTCTGGGCGAAGTGCCCCGGGATGCTGTGGATCACCGCATGGCAAAGGCATGGGAGATCATGCACGCTTCTGCCACCCAGCCGCTGAAAAAGCCCATCAAATCCATGGGCGGCCTGATCGGCGGCGAGGCCAAAAAGCTGGAAACACATTATAATAAGAAGAAAAACATCTGCGGCGATGTGCTGCAGAAGGCCATGACCTACGCCATGGCCGTGCTGGAAGTGAACGCTTCCATGGGCCTGATCGTGGCTGCACCCACCGCAGGCTCTGCAGGCGTGGTGCCGGGCATGATGCTGGCCCTGCAGGAGTGCTACCGCATCTCCGACCAGCGCATCGTGGATGCCCTGTTCAACGCCGGTGCCGTGGGCTATCTTGCCATGCGCAACGCCACCGTGGCCGGTGCCGTGGGCGGCTGTCAGGCCGAGGTGGGCGCTGCCAGCGCGATGGCCGCTGCTGCGCTCTGCCACCTCAAGGGCGGTGCGCCCGAGCAGTGCGCCGCCGCTGCCGCAATGGCACTGGGCAACCTGCTGGGCCTCGTCTGCGACCCCGTGGCCGGCCTCGTGGAAGTGCCCTGCATCAAGCGGAATGTGGTCGGTGCAGTGAATGCCGTTTCTTGTGCCAATATGGCCCTCGCCGGGGTGGACTACGCCATCCCCTGCGACGAGGTCATCGACGCGATGGGCCGCGTGGGCAGCCTGCTCTCCCCCGACCTCCGGGAGACGGGTCAGGGCGGTCTTGCCGCTACGCCTACCGGCGTCCGCATCGCCCAGACCCTCGCAGAGCAGAGCTGATGCAGGAAAGATAAAAAAAGTAGATGAAAAGACGCTCTTTTTCGAAAAATCCAAAAATATTTCCGAAAAAGTGTTGACAAAACCCCGGTTCGGTGATAAAATACATCATGTTCCGAACGGAACGTATGCGTTGGTAGCTCAGCTGGATAGAGTGACTGACTACGAATCAGTAGGCCGGGGGTTCGAGTCCCTTCCATCGCACCAAACCATGAAAATCCGAACCTTTTCTCGATAGGAGAAGGGTTCGGATTTTTTGTTTTCTTCGGAAAGCAAAATGAAGGCTCCTTCCCGACGGCTGTGTGTCCAAAACCTTATCAGAAGAACCGTATAACAAAAGTCACAACTGTAAAGGTGCCGTAAGGCAGAAAGGACACAAACATGAAGTACGATGCAAGAGCCTGCCATTTCAACATGGATACCGGCTGCGTGGAGCTGCTGCTCCGGGATGGGAGAATGATCTCCATTGACTGCACTGGGGTCGAGGATGAATTGGACGTGACCATGGCGCAGAGGTTGGAGTTAGATTATCTCATCTACAATGACCCGCTTGGCTATGCAGACTTGATTCTGAACGGCGAACCAGAGGAGTATCTGAAGAATGTGGCGGGAAGTCACGGATTAGAAGATTAAGCATAAAAGGGTATGCGGCTATAAACCGCATACCCTTTTACACTTTATCGCTTCCAGACCGCTGCGGCATTGGAACGTGACATCAGTTCTTCGACCGGGATTCCGGCTGGGCAGATGTCCTGGCACGCAAGAGATTTTCCGCAGCCTTCAAAATAAAGCTGACGATACGCATTTGCGAGTTCTGTCTGATGGGCAATATCCTGTTCTTCGTTCAGAATACGGTAAGCGTTGACGGGCAGAACAGCTCCAGCAAATTCACTGTTCGGGTCAAAGTTCGGGCAGACCTCCAAGCAGCAGCCACAGAGCAGACACTTAGCAGATCGATACCGCTGGCTGTGCGTATAGCTGGTCTGGAACGCATCTCCTTCCAGCCACAGCTTTGTCCGCTTCAGTGCTTCAAAGATCACGGAACGGTCTACGACCAGATCTTTCACCAGTGGGAATTTGCTCAAAGGCTCCAGAGTAACAACGCTTCCCTTACAGTCCCGCAGAAAAACGGAACAGGCAAGACGAGGCAGACCATTGATCCGCATGGCACAGGCACCGCACTTGCGTATCATGCAGCCGCATTCCCACGCAATGGGGGAAACGACCGTTCCGCTCTTTTCGCACAGAGGGCTGCGGTGATTCAGCTCGTTCAACACCGAAGCAATCGAGGTGTCCGCACTTCCCTCAAAGGAAAACTCCTGCCAGCAGGGTGAAGCCTGCGGGTTTTCCTGCCGTTTGATTCGGATGGTGTAGTTCATAAATCATGCCGCCTTTCGGGGATGGATTCAAAGCTGATGGCGATATGCTGCCCGTTCCAGTGTGCCACGGTGGTTTTGCAGTAAACGGCATCGTTGCGTTGGGGATAATCTGCCCGCCAGTGCGCACCCCGGCTTTCTTTTCGGGCGAGGGCACTTTCCAGCATGGCACAGCCCAGAAGCGGAAGGGTGCCAGACAGTTTGCGGATTTCCTGAATGCCCGCTTCCAATGTCTGTGCATCCCGCACGACACCGAGTGCGTTCAGCAGGATACGATTCATCTGCATTTGAGCGTCCGGGGAAAGTTCGGGCAGAAGGGATTCTTCGGCACAGGGCATATTGGGGGAACTGACTGTTTCCCGGCAGGCAGTTTCCGCAGCAATCTGTCCTCCATAGATCGCACCCAGAAGAGAATTTCCACCCAGACGGTTTGCGCCATGGTACTGAGCGCAGCATTCACCGGCAGCGTACAGATTCCGCATCGAAGTGCGGTGCCGCTCGTCCACCTGAATGCCTCCCATAAAGTAGTGGATACCCGGCAAAATCGGAATGGGTTCTTTGCGAATATCTTTGTGCAGATAGGTCTGACAATCATCCACCAGTCCGGCAAGTTTATGCTCCATGACTTCTTTAGGAAGCTCTGTCATATCAAGGAACACCTCATAGTCACGGCTGACCGTCCAGACTTCCCGCGCGGTGATGTCACGCGGCATCAGGTTGCCGAGTTCCGGATATTTTTCTTCCATGAAATACCACGGCTTCCCGTTCCGTAATGCAAACAGCCGCCCGCCCTCACCACGGGCGGCCTCACTCAGAAGCATCCGTTTTTCGCCCAGTTCGACCGTGGTAGGGTGGTACTGGATCATTTCAAGATTTGCCATCGGAACGCCCAGACGGAACAGTTCTGCGGTGACTTCTCCGGTATTGGCAAGAGAGCCGGTCGTATCACCGAATAAGCCATGCAGCCCGCCTGTGGCAATCAGGACGGCATCGCATACAAACCGCAGCAGTTCGCCAGTATAGGTGTCCTGCACTGTGCAGCCACCGCAGATGTTCCCGGAAAGCAGCAGGGTGCGGAACTTATGGTGTGGAAAGCGTTCGACCGTTCCTGCGCTTTCTTCCCGGCGCACAGCATCAATCAGAGCGGTCATTAGCTGCTTTCCCGTATCGCTTTGTGCAAAGGCCGTCCGCTTTTTCTTCTGTCCGCCAAAATTCCGCAGGTCGAGTTCATCGTCATCTGTCACGTTGAATTGTACTCCCAGATGGTGCAGGCTGCGCACCAGTTCGGACGCAGCCTGCGTCATCCCCCAGACTGCATTCGGGTCAGCAAGTCCGCAGGCAGCGGTCAGGGTATCTGTATAATGCTGTTCCGGGCTATCCTCCTCTCCCTTGGTATTCAAGGCTGCATTGATTCCGCCCTCTGCCATAACAGACTGCGCCCGCTCGGAGGCAAGGGAGGACACCAGCTTTACCGTCCAGCCGTTTTTCACAGCAGTCAAAGCAGCGGAAAGCCCTGCCAGCCCTGCACCCACGATCACCAAAGTGTGTTTCATACATTGTTCCACCCGATATAATATAGAATGATCGAACCGGCAGCAAACAGCACCAGTATAGAAAGAATCAGATAGAGGTCGCCGCGCTGCTCCTTATCCCGGACGATGCCCAGCGATACCAGAAGGGGTCGGAGATTGAGCAGAAGATGCACAAATACCGAAGCAACCAGTAAAAGCTGCGTCAGCAGCCGGACCGTTGTGAACGGAAACAGAATGTATACGCCGTCCTGCACTCTGCCGAACACGCCAATATGGAAAAAGAGCATGAGCAAAATAGCAAGCCCACTGGTGCGCCTTGCCCAGAACAGAGCATTCTGCTTTCCGTAGAGTTTTCCGCCGGACCGGGAAGCCCGGAATGTCTGTGCGGTCAGCAAAAGCCCAAGGACGGTGTGCGCCGCCAGAATGCCAACGCCGATCCATGCCAGAAACTTTCCTGCCCCGGAACTGATGCCCAGCAACATAAAACTGCCCATCAGCCCATGAAGCAGACAGATGAAAAGTAGCAGAACGGAGAGAATGGTGTTCAGTTTTCGCATGAGGGGTCCTCCATTTCTTCTGCGGAGAGCAGAAGGATGTCTGCATCCGGCAATGCTGTTGCATCAAGCGTATTTTCCGAAACCAGCAGCAGTTGATACCGCCCATTGATTGCACGGGAACGCAGCATGGTTTCGCTGTACTGCTTCAACGTGACATCTGCTCCGGCAGCAGTCAGGCGTTCACAAAGAGCCGTTGCATAGCAAAGCAAGGGATAGTCTGTTTCGCAGACCGAAAGCGTCATGTGCGGCAGTCCGGCATCGGAAAGGACTTCTGTCTCACCGGAAACAAATGCTTTCAGATCATTCCGGAAATCCGCATCGGAAAACGGTTCCAGCGCAGGGTTGATGCAGAACAGATAGTTGCCCTCCAGCGGTGCGGCCATCTGTGCGGCACGTTTCGCTTTCGGGGTCGCACCGGTCAGCCCATCCAGAATAGAGGGCGGCGAGTGCATAAATACGCCAAACGCGGCAAGAAATCCCAATGTCAGAACCAGAGTGATGAATTTTCCTTTCACAGGCAGACCTCTTTTATTTATTGCATGGTTGTTCAAATGAAAAATCTTCTGCGCAAAATACGGCAGTTGAGTAAACGCTCAACTATATTGTATGCGAAATAAGGAGGCTGTCAAGGTCTGTTAGACGACAAATCGCAGGAAGCAGATGCTAACTTTTCCTCTTGACAACGGAGGAAAAGCAGATATAATATGATTGAACGGTTGTTCAACTACAAAACAAGGAGAACGTCTGATGTCAAATTCTTTATACACCTGTAATTGCGATGTGATCCATGAGGACATCGTGAACGATGTAAAAGGCAAAATGCAGCCGAAAGACGACTACATCCAGCTTGCATCGCTTTTCAAGCTGTTCGGAGATGGCACAAGAGTGCAGATCCTTCATGCTCTGGAACAGAGCGAGATGTGTGTATGCGACCTTGCGGTTCTGCTGGGCGTCACCAAATCGGCGATCTCTCACCAGCTGAAAGCACTCCGGCTTGCCGGACTGGTCAAATTCCGCAGAGAGGCCCAGATCGTGTATTATTCGCTGGCGGATGATCATGTAAAGGAGATCATCGACAAGGGATTTGAGCATTTAAGAGGATGATCGCGCAAGCGATTATCTTTTTGTCTTTTAAGTTGAGCGATTGAACAATTAAGAAAACGTGGTGGAGGTCAAAATGAAAAGAGTATTCATCCTGAAAGGTCTGGATTGCCCGAATTGTTCCGCCAAGATAGAAAAAGAGGTCGGAGCATTGCCGGGAGTGGAATCCTCGGTTGTGAATTTAATGCAGCAGACACTGACCGTTCAGTCAGAAAAGTCTGCGGATGCAACACTGGCGGAACAGGTCGAAACGATCGTTCACAGCCATGAACCGGATGTTGAGGTGTCGGAAAAGACCGAACCTGCGGTGACGAAGGTCTATCTCCTGAAAGGTCTGGATTGTCCGAACTGCTCAGCAAAAATCGAGAAAGAAGTCGGTGAGCTGGGTGGCGTGGCTTCTTCGACCGTGAATCTGATGAACCAGACATTGACTGTTCAGGCAGGAACATCGGTGGCTACCTCCCTGCTGGACACCGTTACCACGATCGTCCACAGCCACGAGCCAGATGTTGAAGTGTCGGAAAAGACCGAACCTGCGGTGACGAAAGTCTATCTCCTGAAAGGTCTGGACTGCCCGAACTGCTCAGCAAAGATCGAGAAAGAAGTCGGTGAGCTGGATGGCGTGACTTCTTCGACCGTGAATCTGATGAACCAGACGCTGACTGTTCAGGCTGGAACATCGGTAGCTGCTTCCTTGCTGGATACCGTTACCACGATCGTACACAGCCATGAGCCGGATGTTGAAGTGTCGGAAAAGCAGCTGGAAGCGACTGCACCTGTCAAAAAGGATGAAAAAGCGGCGGTCTATAACGATGAGGATAAGAAGCGCACGATACGGCTTGCCGTGGGTGCTGTGGTCTATGCAATCGGTATGGCATTGACCGTATTCGCAAAGCTGCCGACTCTGGCGGAACTGGCGTTTCTGATTGTGGCGTATGTGATTCTTGGCTGGGATGTCGTATGGCAGGCAGTGAAAAATATCACCAGAGGACAGGTGTTTGACGAGCATTTCCTGATGAGTGTTTCCACGATCGGCGCATTTGCCATCGGGGAATACCCGGAAGCTGTTGCAGTTATGCTGTTCTATCAGGTCGGAGAGTTCTTCCAGTCGCTGGCGGTAAAGCGTTCCAGAAAGTCCATCTCTGACCTTATGGACATCTGTCCGGATTCGGCGACCGTTAAGCGGAATGGCGTATTGCAGGTCGTTTCTCCGGAAAGCGTTGCGGTGGGCGAGATCATCGCGGTAAAACCCGGTGAAAAAATCCCGCTGGATGGCATCGTTGTGGATGGCGAATCCATGCTGGACACCAAGGCACTGACCGGCGAATCTGTGCCGAGAAGCATCCGCAAAGGCGATGAAGCCCTGTCCGGCTGCATCAACCAGAGCGGTTTGCTGACGCTGAAAGTCACAAAGAGCTTCGGGGAATCCACGGTATCGAAGATCACTGACCTTGTGGAGAATGCTTCTGCAAGAAAAGCTCCCACCGAGAACTTCATCACGACCTTTGCACGATACTATACGCCGGTCGTTGTTGGAATGGCGGCTGTGTTGGCGATCATTCCGCCGCTCGTCCTTGGCGGCGGCTGGTCTGAGTGGTTGCGCAGAGGTTTTGTGTTCCTGATCGTTTCCTGCCCGTGTGCATTGGTCATTTCTATTCCCCTGACCTTCTTCGGCGGTATTGGTGCCGCATCCAAGCGCGGTGTGCTGGTAAAGGGCAGCAACTATCTGGAAGCACTGAACAAAGTGAGCGTGGTGGTCTTTGATAAGACCGGCACCTTAACAAAGGGTGTTTTTGAGGTCGCAAATATCATTCCGGCAGCCGGATACCAGAAAGAGCAGGTATTGGAGTATGCTGCACAGGCAGAGAGTTATTCCAACCACCCGATCGCAAAGTCGATTCTTGCGACTTATGGAAAGCCAATCGACCAGAAGCAGTTCTCTGACTTTGAGGAAATCTCAGGACACGGCATCAGCGTTATGGTGCAGGGAAAGAAGGTACTGGCTGGCAACAGTAAGCTGATGGAATCTGAAAAGATTGCCTATGCCGCTTGCGATGCAGCCGGAACAAAGTTCTATGTAGCAGCGGATGGTAGCTATGTAGGCTGTATCCTGATCGCAGATGAAGTGAAGCCGGACAGCAAGTGCGCAATCGCAGAGCTGAAAAAGATCGGCGTGGAAAAAACTGTTATGCTTACCGGCGATGATGAGCGAATCGGCAAGTCAGTGGCAGACGAACTTGGTCTGGATGCGTATTATGCACAGCTCTTGCCCGACCAGAAGGTCGAAAAGCTGGAAATGCTGGATAAGCAGAAACGGCAGGGCAGCAAACTCGCCTTCGTGGGCGATGGCATCAACGATGCCCCTGTTCTTGCCCGTGCAGATGTCGGCATTGCCATGGGAGGTCTTGGCTCGGATGCCGCGATTGAAGCTGCGGATGTTGTTCTGATGACAGATGAACCATCGAAACTTGTAGAAGCCATTGATGTTGCAAAGGCTACGAAACGGATTGTGATGCAGAACATCGTGATTGCTCTTGGCATCAAGAGCGTGTTCCTTGTTCTGGGCGCACTCGGCATGGCCGGTATGTGGGAAGCCGTGTTCGGTGATGTGGGTGTCACGATCATCGCTGTTCTGAACGCAATGCGGATTCTGAAGAAATAAGCACAAACAAAAACAGGGTGCGCCCACCCGGACGCACCCTGCAAAAATCCACACACGATAAGTAAGGCAGGGAGTTCCCCAGAGCAGAGTTCCCATAAAACAGTATTTGCAAAAGTTCCCGCAATGGGGCAGATTTGGCGTGACTCCGGTCACGCCTTTTCTTTTGCTTCCAGTTCATCCAGAGGGATATACCCCAGCCCATCATACTTAATATGGATGTGCTGCACCCGCTTTCCGCTGGACTTATCCGGGGCATCCACATAGA
>OIDS01000982.1_pt1 | contig 10653 bp, 9 predicted proteins | sample 1581491 | NCBI WGS metagenome assembly OIDS01 (sample SAMEA3882553, study PRJEB24775) | human gut metagenome | biome: human-associated habitat; feature: intestine environment; material: feces | place: Netherlands | collected 2009/2010
TGCATATCGCAAATATGCTGTTTGAATGTTGCACTAATTTCTTGACTTGCGATAAAAGGGGCCGGTCAGCACTGACCGGCTCTTTTCAGATACACCTTAGGAGGTTTATTTTTATGATCGCATCCGAAGTCCGTGAAATGCTGTCCTTCATCGACGGCAACCCCACCGCATACCACACCACCGCCGCTGTGCGGGATATCCTGCTGAAGGCAGGCTTTGCAGAGCTGCTGGAAAGCCGCAAGTGGGCGCTGGAGCCCGGCAAGGACTACTTTGTCTGCCGCAACGGTTCCAGCATCATCGCCTTCCGCATGGGCGACCAGCTGGAAAATTACAGCTTCAACGTTGCCGCCGCCCATACGGATTCTCCCTGCTTCCGCATCAAGGAGAACGCCGAGATCCACATGGGGCAGAACTACACCAAACTGAACACCGAGGGCTACGGCGGCATGATCTGCGCCACATGGATGGATCGTCCGCTGTCTGTGGCGGGTCGTGTATTGGTGCAGGAGAACGGCGCCATTGTTTCCCGTCTGGTGGCACTGGACCGCGACCTGCTGATGATCCCCAGCGTGGCCATCCACATGAACCGCGAGGTCAACGATAAGGCTTCCTTCAACAAGCAGGTGGATATGCTGCCCGTGCTGGGCGGTGCCTGCGAGGAGGGCGCGCTGAAAAAGCTGATCGCAGAGGAGCTGCAGGTGTCTGAGGAGCAGATCCTTGGCAGCGATCTGTTCCTCTATGTGCGGGAAAAAGCCACCGTCTGGGGCTGCAACGAGGAGTTCATCTCCTGCGGCCGTCTGGACGACCAGCAGTGCGTCTACGGCATCCTGAAAGGTCTGCTGACTGCCAAGAACGCCCGCTCCATCGGTGTGGCAGCCTTCTTTGATAACGAGGAAGTCGGCTCCGGCACCAAGCAGGGCGCAGCTTCCACCTTCCTGTACGATGTGCTGCACCGCATTGCCCAGAGCCTTGGCGGCAGCGACGAGGACTTCCACCGTGCGGTGGCTTCCAGCTTTATGGTCAGCGCCGACAACGCCCACGCCGTGCACCCCAACCACCCGGAGCACACCGATGTGAACAACTGCACCTACATGAACAAGGGTGTGGTCATCAAGACCCACGCCGGTCAGAAGTACACCAGCGACGGCATGAGCGTTGCAGCCGCCCGGGAGCTGGCTGCCCGCGCCGGTGTGCCGCTGCAATACTTTGCAAACCGTTCCGATAAGGTAGGCGGCAGCACGCTGGGCAATCTGGCGATGGCACAGGTGTCCATGAATTGTGTGGACATCGGCCTGCCCCAGCTGGCCATGCACTCCTGCTACGAGACCGCCGGTGCAGAGGATACCCTCTCGCTCATCAAGCTGATGCAGGAGCTGTACAGCAGCCACTTTGAAGAGACTGCTTTCGGCACGCTTTTTATCAGCAAGTAAATTGATATAAAAAGGACTGCCGTGCGCTGCACGGCAGTCCTTTTTGCATTTATGACTCTTTATTTGCGGCGGGTGAGACAGTTCAGCGCCATCACGACCAGCACAAGAAAACCGATGACCAGCAGGATACCGGTCATGCCGATGAGCATCATGGGCAGGGTGGTCATCCAGGAAGAAAGATGAAGCATAAAGGCACCTCCGTTAAGCCATCAGGGAAAGGATCAGTCCGCCGGCAAGGACGGATGCGATCTGTCCGGAAACGTTGACGCTGATGGAGTACATCAGCAGGAAATTCTGGCTGTCCTCGGCCAGACCCATCTTGTTGACCACGCGTCCGCTCATGGGGAAGGCCGAAATGCCTGCCGCGCCGATCATGGGGTTCAGCTTTTTGCCCTCGGGCAGGAACAGGTTCAGCAGCTTGGCGAACAGCACGCCGCCAGCGGTATCAAAGATAAAGGCTACAAGACCCAGCGCCATGATGAGCAAAGTGTCCGGCCGGACGAACTTGTCGGCGGTCATCTGGCCGGCCACGGTCAGGCCCAGCACGATGGTGATGAGGTTGGCGAGGATGTTCTGGGCCGTCTCGCTCAGGGCGTTCAGCACGCCGCACTCCCGCAGCAGGTTGCCGAACATCAAAAAGCCTACCAGCGCCACGCTGGCCGGGGCTACCAGACCGGCGACCACCGTGACCACAACAGGGAACAGGATCTTGGTCAGCTGGGTGACATTGCCTTTTTCGTAGGGCATACGGATGCGGCGCTCCTTCTGGGTGGTCAGCAGACGGATGACCGGCGGCTGCACGATGGGCACCAGCGCCATGTAGCTGTAAGCTGCCACCATAATAGCGCCCAGATACTGGGATTTCAGGGTGTTTGCCACAAAAATGGCGGTGGGGCCATCCGCTGCGCCGATGACCGCAATGGATGCGGCATCCTTCATATCAAAGAAGAACCCGGCCAGAAACAGGGTGAAAAAGATGCCGAACTGTGCCGCTGCGCCAAACAGCATGAGCCACGGCTTTTCCAGCAGCGGGCCAAAATCGATCATGGCACCGATGCCGATGAACAGCAGCAGCGGGAACAGCTCGTTGGACATCCCTGCTTCAAACAGGGCAGAGATAGGGCCGACGGTGTCCCCCTGCGTGATGGCACCGGATGCGGGAAGATTGACCAGAATGGCACCGAACCCCATGGGCAGCAGCAGACTGGGCTCCATCTTTTTGACGATGGCAAGGTAGATGAGCAGGGCACCGATGCCCCACATGACCACCATCTGCCATGTCAGCGCCCCGAAGTTTGAAAAGAGCGCGGCGAATGTGTTCCAGAAATTCATATTGTTTTTCTGCCTCCTTTTGTTCTGATGCTGCGGCAAGAAAAAAAGACCCTTGCCACAGCGTAAGATCTGTGACAAAAGTCTCAAGCGAACACATGACATCGGGCATTGCTGCCGTGATGACGCTGCCATGCAGCGGCCTGCCGGAAAAAAGCCTTGACCGGCAGGCTGCCCTTTACTCCCCTTTATCATTTTTATTGATACCAGAAACTGCCGCTTCTGTCAAGAGGGGAATGCGGTTTTGCGCAAAAATTCAACCGTGAAAAGGCCAACCGGGAAAATCCGCAGATTTTCCCGGTTGGCAAAATATAAATAATTTTTCCGCTGAAAATGGCCAAAGTGCAACGACGACGACCGCCGCCAGTGGCGGAAACAGGGAGGAGTTGTTGGGGCAGCGGCCAGCAAGACGCAAGCGCCGCCCAAGGCACGATGCGGATGCTGGGTGCCGCAACCCGATAGCGGAGACCATTCCAAACCGTTAATCCACCACCGGTACATCCAGCCCGAACTCCTGCGGGCGGAAGCGGGGACAGACGTTCTCGGTGATGCAGATGACCGAGGCGGCCAGACGGCTGCCGATCTCGCAGGACTCTGCCAGCGTTTTGCCGTAGGTCAGGCCGATGACCGTGCCTGCAAAGAAGGCGTCCCCTGCGCCGGTGGTGTCCATGACATCCACCTTTTTGGCGGGCACGATGCCGCAGTTGCCGTCTGCACAGGCGTATACCGCGCCCTGTCCGCCCATGGTCACCACCATGCTGGGAATGTTGGCGCTGCGCACGTTGCCCGTGAGCACCCGGCACATCTCGTCCGGGGAGAGGTGGTCGTAGTCGTCCGAGAACAGCAGCCCGGCCTCCTGCTGGTTGCAGACGAAACAATCGATCTGCTGCAAAAAATCCCGCCGCTCCATGGCGATGCTCATGTTGGAGACCACGGCAAACACCTTTTTGCCGTACTTTTTGGCGTAGCGCAGGGTCTGCTTCACCGTTTCTTTTTCGAGGTCCAGCTCCAGTGCAATGGAATCGCAGTCTGCAAAAATGGCATCGCCCTGCTCCTGCAGCAGACCGGTCAGCGGGGTGGTGTCTGGCCGCTTGGAGATGGCGGCGTGCACATCGCCATCGTTGTCAAAAATGGCCAGCCATGTGCCCATGCCGTCCGGCACTTTCTGGATAAAGAGGGTGTTGACCTTGTGCCTTGCCAGCTTGTCGATGACGTCCTGTCCCATGCCGGTGTCGTCCACCAGACCCACAAAGGTGGGGCGCAGCTCCACGTTGGCAATATCCTCCACCACGTTGCGGCTCACGCCGCCGTGTACCTGCTCGATGCGTCCGGCGTTGCGCCCGCCCGGGATATAGGTGGAAAGGGGATAGCCCTTGATATCCACAAAAACAGCTCCGATGACTACGATACCCATAAACGATAAACCTTTCTGACTTCAGTTGATTTTACCTGTATTATACAGGAAGCAGAAAAAAGATGCTATCCCTTTGCCGTTTTTTGCGGAAAAATATCTTCCGGGTGGGACGATTGGGAATGCCCGCCGCTTGCGCTTTGGGCATCGTCAGAGGAAAAATTATTTTTATTTTGGATTCCGAAAAGTCTGCGGACTTTTCGGAATCCCTTTTTCACGGAAAGGGGTCGTGACCGGAAGTGGCAGCTTCAAGATTTATTTTTGCATTTTGGAAAGTCTATAATGATTGTTATAGATGCTTTTTCCCGCTACGACCCTCCCGTGAAAAGGCCAATCGGGAAAATCCGCAGATTTTCCCGATTGGCAAATATAAATAGTCTTTCCGCTAAAAATGCCCAGAGCGCAGCGGAGGGCATTCTGAATCAGCCCCTGTCACATCGCCGTGCGGGCGGTGCGCACCAGATACTCCATAGCCTGTACCGGGTACTGCCCGGCGGCGGTCTCGCCGGTGAGCATCAGGCTGGATGCGCCGTCCAGTACGGCGTTGTAGATGTCGTTCACCTCGGCGCGGGTGGGCACAGCCCGGGTGTGCATACTGTCCAGCATCTGGGTCACCACCATAAAGGGTACTCCGGCTGCCCGGCAGGCGGCAGAAAGCTGCTTCTGGCAGCGGGGCAGCTCCCACAGGGGCATCGCGTTGCCAAGGTCGCCCCGGGCAATGACTACCTCGTCCACCAGCGGCAAAAACTCCGGCAGCGCCTGCACGCCCGCAAGGTTTTCAATTTTGGCAAGAATTTTCAGCTGCGGCGCACCGGCTTCTGCCAGCGCCTGCCGCAGATTGCAGATATCCGCCGCGCCGCGCACAAAGGGCAGCATGACCCCGGTAACACCGCAACCGGCGGCGATGGCAAGGTTTTCCTTGTCCTCGGCGGTCAGGGTGGGCATCTGGATATCTGCTCCCGGTACGGCCAGACTTTTGCGGCTTTGCAGCACGCCGCCCCGCACTACGGTGCACACGAGCGCTTCCGGCTCCACGGCGTCCACCCGCGCCAGCAGCTTGCCGTCATCCAGCAGCAGTTCCTGCCCGGGCTGCACGCTGTGCACCAGCGCGGCAGGGCAGGGGATGCCCTGTGCGCCCAGACGCACGGTCTGCCCGGCGGTCAGGGATAGCGGCTGCGGCAGACGCCCGATGCGTAATTCCGGCCCCTGCAAATCAATGAGCAGCTTTTTGACCCCGGCTTTGCGCAGCAGCGCCAGCCAGTCCGCGTGCGCTGCCAGCGGCCCGTGAGAAAGATTCATGCGGATGCCGGTCATACCGGCTTCCACCATTTGCTGCAAAAGCTTTACATCGGCACAGGCAGGGCCGATGGTTCCGTAAAAATCCATAATTCCTCCTGCAATTCGCGTTTTCTTTCTATTGTAGCATGACCGCGCGGCAAAAGATAGCCCGGCGGCGCATAAAAAAACACCGGAAGCTGATGCAAAGCCTCCGGTGTCTTTTTATGATGCCTTATGGGGTTTACTGCTACACTTTGCACCGCCTGCGTTCAGTACAAAGCTTACAGCTCCCTCTATTTTTAAAGGTTGTACTTAGTTTACAGCATTTCGGGCATTTCGTCAAGGGCTTTTTCCAGCTTTTGCCGGGAAAAACTGGAATATCACAACATTATCACAACTGCAGCTGGTGGTAGCACGCGCCCTCCATGGTCTTCCAACAGGCGGTGCTTCCCTCCAAGGTCATGTAGCTGTGGGCGGTGTTTTCCTTGGGAATGCTCACGGAGCCGGGGTTTAAGTAAAGGTTCCCCTGCCCGAAGTTTGTCCATGCGGGCACATGGGTGTGGCCGTGGAGCAAAATATCCCCCGGGGCAAGGGGCGGCAGATGATTCAGGTTGAACACATGGCCGTGGGTGACGTAGACCAGCCGCTGCCCCACCGGCAGCACGGCGTAATCCGCCAACACCGGGAAATTGAGCACCATCTGGTCTACCTCGGCGTCGCAGTTGCCCCGCACGCACAGCAGCTTGGGCGCAAGGCTGTTCAGCAGCGGAATCACCTTTTTGGGGGCGTAATCCCGGGGCAGGTCGTTGCGGGGGCCGTGGTAGAGCAGGTCTCCCAGAAACAGCAGGCGGTCGGCCTGCTCCCGTTCAAAGGCCTGCTGCAGCTGCTGCGCATAATAATAGGAGCCATGCAGGTCTGATGCGATCATCCATTTCATATACAATGCCCTCCCTCAGAGCCGGTTTGCCTTATTGTAGCGCCTGCTGTAAAAATGGTCAAGTGATTGCAAAAGTCATACTTTTACGCCAAAACCCCTTGACATACCGCCGGGGATGTGGTATCCTGTTAAGGTTGCAGCCCGCAAGTGCGCAGGCTGCATATCGCGGACAGCTGCCGCGATCATAAAAACCGTGTGGATTTTTACAGCAACATTGCTACTTTTCGCCACACAATGACCTTTAAAGGGTCATTGTGTGGCTTTTTTTGCGCCGGAAACCGGCTGCAAGCCGATGCTGTGCCCGCCACATTTTTGCTTTTTACAGATAGCAGGTGAAATTTTTTATGAACGAAACTTTTATGAAGGAGAAGCCGGTGCTGCCGCTGCTGCTCTCGATGGCGCTGCCCAATGTGCTCTCCATGCTGGTAAACAGCCTGTACAACATTGTGGACAGCCTGTTTGTGGCACGCATCAGCGAGGACGCCATGACCGCGTTAAGTCTGGTGTTCCCCATCCAGAACTTTTCCAACGCCATTGCCATCGGCTTTGGCATCGGCATCAATGCCATGATCGCGCTGTATCTGGGCGCGGGCGACCGCGAAAAGGCCGAGACGGCCGCCACCCACGGCTTTGTGCTCAGCCTTGTGCACGGCGTGGTGATGATGGTGGTCAGCATCGCCATCATGCCCGGCTTTCTGCGCCGCTTTACGCAGGACGAGGCGCTGATCGCCGCCGGCATCACCTACTCCACCATCGTGTTCCTGTTTTTGGTCGTGAACATGGTCTCGCTGGCCTTTGAAAAGATCTTTCAGGCAGTGGGCCGCATGAAGGTGTCCATGGTCGCCTTGATCACCGGCTGCGTGTGCAATATTTTACTGGACCCTGTGCTCATTTTCGGCCTTGGGCCGGTGCCTGCCATGGGCATTGCGGGCGCGGCACTGGCCACCGGCATCGGTCAGGCGCTCAGCGTGGTAGTTTACCTTGTGGTCTATCTGCGCACCGAGCTGCCGGTGCGGCTGCGCCGCCGCTGCCTGCGCCCGGACGCAGCGCTGGACGGCAGACTGTACGCCATCGGCATTCCGGCCATCCTCAATCTGGCGCTGCCCTCGCTGCTGGTCACCTTCCTCAACGGGCTGCTGGCAGCTTTCTCTCAGAGTTATGTGGTGGTGCTGGGCATCTACTATAAATTGCAGACCTTTTTGTACCTGCCCGCCAACGGCTTCGTGCAGGGAATGCGCCCCCTCATCGGCTACAACTACGGTGCGCGGGAGCACGCCCGGGTGAAAAAGCTGTTCCAGCTGACCCTGCTCATGAGCGCAGCCATCATGGCGGCGGGCACGGTGATCTGTCAGTTTGCTTCCGGGCAGCTGATGGAGCTGTTCACCCAGAACCCCGAAACCATCGCCGCCGGGCAGACCGCGCTGCGCATCATCAGCATCGGCTTTGTCATCTCGGCAGTCTCCACCACCGCTTCCGGTGCACTGGAGGGACTGGGCAAGGGCGCAGAATCGCTGGTCATCGCGCTGTGCCGGTATGTTATTTTCATCATGCCGCTGGCTGCACTGCTGTGTAACTGGCTGGGCGCAGACGGCGTATGGCACGCCTTCTGGCTTACCGAGGTGCTGGCAGCGGCGGTCTCCGGCATCGTCTACCGCCGGGCGGTCACACATAAAAAATAAGAATTTCTGATAGGGGCGTTTCATAACGTCCCTATTTTTCATTGACACTACGGTAAAAGTAAGGTAAAATATTCTTCGTGTTTTGACAAAAACTGTCAGTGCGCAAGATATTACAGAGGATGTGGAAGTATATGATCGAGACCATTGCCGCCGTCAATCAGGCGGTGAACAGCTTTATCTGGGGCATCCCCGCCATGGTGTGCATCATTGGCGTGGGACTGCTGCTCAGTGTCCGCACGGGCTTTTTGCAGATCCGCAAATTCCCCTACGCCATCCGCACCACCGTGGGCCGGATGTTCCGCAAGCGGGACGCTTCGGACGGTGCCATGACCCCTTTTCAGGCGGTGTGCACCGCGCTGGCGGGCACGGTGGGCACCGGCAACATTGCCGGTGTGGCGGGCGCTATCGCCATCGGCGGCCCGGGTGCCGTGTTCTGGATGTGGTGCTCTGCGCTGCTGGGGATGTGCACCAAGTTTGCCGAGGTAACGCTGGCTGTGCATTTCCGGGAGCGCAGCGATACCGGCGAGTGGGTGGGCGGCCCGATGTACTATATTAAAAACGGCCTTGGCCGCCGCTGGCAGTTCCTGGCCGTGCTGTACGCGCTGTTCGGCGTGCTGACCGTGTTCGGCACCGGCAACGCAACGCAGGTAAATACCATCGTAGCGGCGGTGGATACCGCTCTGCTGGAATACGGGCTGGTGGGCGGCAGCTTTCTGCCCACCCTCAACCTCATCGTGGGCATCCTTGTGGCTGTTCTGGTGGCGCTGGTGCTGCTGGGCGGCATCAAGCGTATTGGCAGCGTGAGCGAGAAGCTGGTACCCTTTATGGCACTGTTCTACATTGTGCTGTCGGTGGGCGTGGTGGTGCTCAACTTTTCCCGTCTGCCCTATGTGCTGGAATCCATCGTGGCGGGCGCGTTCAACCCCGCTGCCTTTACCGGCGGCACTATCGGCAGCCTGTTCGTCAGTATGCAAAAGGGCGTTTCCCGCGGCATCTTTTCCAACGAGGCAGGTCTTGGCACCGGTTCTATCGCCCATGCCTGCGCCGACACCAAAAAGCCGGTCAAGCAGGGTATGTTCGGTATTTTTGAGGTGTTTGCCGATACCATCGTCATCTGCACCCTGACCGCCATGGTCATCCTGTGCAGCGGCGTGCCGGTAGGCTACGGCAGCGCGGCAGGCGCGGAGCTGACAATCTCCGGCTTCACGGCCACCTACGGCGGCTGGTCGTCCATCTTTACGGCGGTGGCGCTCTGCAGCTTTGCATTCTCCACCATCATCGGCTGGGGTCTCTACGGCTCCCGGTGCATCGAGTTCCTGTTCCACACCGACAAGGTGGTCGGGCCGTTCCTCGTGGTCTACTCCTTCGTGTCCATTCTGGGCGCGACAGTGGACCTCGGGCTGCTGTGGAGCATCGCCGACACCTTCAACGGCCTGATGAGCATCCCGAACCTCATTGCCCTGCTCCTGCTCTCCGGCACGGTGGCAAAGCTCACGAAGGAGTTCTTCGCGGGCGAAGGGGCACAGAAATAAAGAATTACTTACAGCGGAACACGGCAGGTGCACTTTAATGTGCATCTGCCGTGTTTTTGTATTCGGAATCACACCGGAGGGCGCTTTTGCGGTCTGCAAGCTTGGAACTTTGTTCACTTTTCCTGCAAAAATATAAAAAAGTATAAAAATTTCATGAAAATCATAAGAAATGACATTGAAAATGTTTTAACAAAGTGGTAAAGTAGAAGAAAAACGAAAACTGATTTCTCCACTCAAACTCCTTACGTGACAGTACATAAGCTGTCATAGTCTGCAGCAGCAGACCAAGTACCGTTCCGACGATGGTCAGACCGATGGTCGTGCCGTATGCGCGGAAGACAACCATAGGATCTTTAAATACGGTTTTGTATGCCTCCAGGCTGAAATCCTGCGGCAGAAGGCTGAAACCGTTCTGGATAATGGCCGATTCCGAAGAAAACGAGCCGGATACGATCATGATGAAAGGAACGAGGCAGACCAGCGCGATGATTCCGCAGAATCCGTACGCGATGATATCAAGTGCAACCGCATCTTTTCCTCTTTTGATTTTACTTGTATGACTGGAAGATCCCACTTTTCATCCCTCCTAGAATAAGGTGTAGTCTTTATCATAAAGACCAACCAGTTTGTTTACGATTACGACAGTGATAAAGCACAGTACCGACTGATACAGACCAACAGCTGCGGACATTCCGAAGTCGTTGCTGCTGATTAAGGCACGGAACGTCAGGGTATCAATTACATCGGTGTAGTTGTACAGAAGACCGTTACTTCCAACCAAGTTGTAGAACATATCAAAGTTTCCTTTGAAGATGCCTCCGACGGATAGCAGAAGCAGGATGATTGTGGTCGGCATGATCATCGGGATTGTTACTTTGAAAATTCGCTGGAACACGTTTGCTCCGTCGATGCGGGCTGCTTCATAAATCGAAGTGTCAATTCCCATAATCGCTGCCAGGTACATAACAGAACCGTATCCGATTCCCTTCCATACATTAAAGAAGACAAGGATAAACGGCCATGCCTTTGGTGTCGTGTAAAACTTGATTGGTGTTCC
>OIDS01000987.1_pt1 | contig 10622 bp, 9 predicted proteins | sample 1581491 | NCBI WGS metagenome assembly OIDS01 (sample SAMEA3882553, study PRJEB24775) | human gut metagenome | biome: human-associated habitat; feature: intestine environment; material: feces | place: Netherlands | collected 2009/2010
CACGATCTACCGCAGCGGCACGCCGACGCTGGGTCTTGCCGTCAGCCTGGACACCGCACTGACCAAAGCACTGGCCGGGCAGGACGCAGACGTTCTGGGCGAAGGCGGCACGCCGCTGTTTGCCGCCCTGCTGACGGCTGCAGACAAGCTTGGGATGCAATATGTGGCAACCACTCACCGTGCCAGGGTGGAGACCGGTGCAGACGGCGTGCACACCGTCTGCCCGCCCGCAGGCACCGGCAGTGATGACAGCACGATTCTTGCAGCTCTGCCGCAGGAAACGCTGGCACGGCTGATCTTGCCGCTGGGCGATTTTGCCCCGGAAGATGTGGCGGAGATGGCCGAGGATTTTAAAGTTTAACCGTACGTTTCAAATGGCCTCCGTTGCACTCTGGCCATATTCAGCGGAAACATTATTTTTATATTAGAATTCCGGAAAATCTGCGGATTCTCCGGAATTCTTTTTTTACAGGCAAGGCCGCTGCGACACACGGCATCTGCTGTTTTTGCTTCCTGCGGAAACAGCCGCACGGCGGCAGAAATGCATTCTACGGTTCGGACCCCATTCCCGTGAAAATGAAAATCGGGAACATCCGCAGATGCTCCCGATTTTCGCATTATCAATATAATTTCCGCTGAATATGGCGCAGCACACGCGGAGCCATTCCAAATCGTTTTGTCAGTTCTGGGGATGCACGATGTCGCGCCAGTCGAGGTCGCCGCGCTCAAGGCCGTGGATGAGGACTTCCGCAGTGGCGATGTTAGTAGCCAGCGGGATATTGTGCACATCACACAGACGCAGCAGGGTCATCTCGTTCGGCTCGCTGGGCTTTGCGTTGATGGGGTCGCGGAAGAACAGCAGCAGATCGACCTCATTGCAGGCGATGCGGGACGCGATCTGCTGATCACCGCCCTGAACACCTGCCAGAAAACGCTGCACCTGCAGGCCGGTGGCTTCAGCGATCATCTTGCCGGTCGTACCGGTGGCCACCAATTTATGCTGGCTCAAAATCCGGCAATATGCCGTACAGAACTGCACCATCAGCTCTTTTTTGGAGTCATGCGCAATCAGTGCAATCGTCATCGGTCAACCTCTCCTTTTCCCATTCCCCTGTCCGGGGCAATCATCTTGCACATATCATAGTATCACAGTTTCCGTCTTTTTACAACTGTTTTTCAGCCAAAAGTCCCAAATTTTCATAACTTTCTGCCAAATCCACGCACCATCGCTCAGGCGGCGGGCTGGTCTGCGGGGGCGTCGCCGTTTTCCACGATCTCCGGCGCGTCCTGCCCGTCCACGGCTGCATCCGAAGCGCTGTCTGCCTCCGGCTCTTCCACGGTCAGGGTCCCCTCCTTCAGGGCGGCGTAGGCGTTGAAGATGTCAGCCACAAGGTTGCCTGCGCGGGCACCGCCGCCGCCGTACTCGATGACGATGCCCAGCGCGATCTCGGCGTCCTCCGCCGGGCCGTAGGCGATCATCATGGTGTTGGTGTAGTGCTTGCGGGTGCTGCCGACGTAGTACGTCTCGCTGCGCTGCGGCGTACCAGTCTTACAGGCGATGGTGACGGGGTAATTGCTCAGGCCCGACACCGTCTCCGACACGCCGATCATGCCCTGCTTCACGAGGTCGAAGGTGTCGCCCCGGTCCTCGATGACGTCCATCACCTCGGGCTGGGTCTCCTGCAGCACCTCGCCGGTGTTGGTGTCAAGGATGGCCTTGACGAAGTGGGTGCGGTAGCGGATGCCCCGGTTGGCCAACGTACCGGCATAGGTAGCCAGCTGAACAGGGGTGACGACGGTGTTGCCCTGACCGATGGCCGCCTGAACGTCCAGCGAGGCCGTATAGTTGGAGTCGTTCTTGGTGGTCAGGCGGCCGGTGGCCTCGTTGACCTCCACGCCGGTGCGGACGCCGAGGCCCATCTTGTAGGCGTAGGCGTCGTAGACGTCACTGGTGGTGCGGCGTCCCACGTCGTAGAAGAAGATGTTGCAGCTCCACTTGATGGCCGTGATGACGTCGATGTTGCCGCTGTGGCCGTGGCGGGTGCACTTGGGGCGGTAGGTATCATAATAGGTATACACACCGTTGCAGTAGACCGTGGAATAGCGGTTGATGACGCCGGCATCCAGCGCCGCCACCGCCACGGCGGGCTTGAAGGTGGAGCCGGGGGTGTACAGGCCCTGCAGGGCGCGGTTGAGCAGCGGCAGGCCGGGGTCTGCGCTGTACTCACTGTACTGGGTGGCGAAAAGGTTCTGGTCGTAGTTGGGGTAGTTGGAGGCCGCCAGCACGCTGCCGTCCTTGGTGCTGATGACCACCACCGCACCGGCAGCGGCCTTGGCCGAGCTTCCGGTGTTGTAGGTGCTGTTGATCATCTCGATGTTCTTGGCCAGCGCCTTGTCCACGGCCTGCTGGAACGCGCTGTCGATGGTGAGCTGGACGGTATGGCCCGGCTCCGGCACCGTCGTCATGGCCGTACCCACGATGACGCCGTCCGAGCTGCGGGTGATGGTCTCGACGCCGTCCCTGCCCCGCAGCTCGTCTTCGTAGACGGCCTCAAGGCCCGACACGCCGATCATGTCGTTCATATTATAGCCCTTTTCCCGCAGAGGGTAGGTGGTCTGACCGTTCTCGTCCGTCACCTTCCACTTTTCGGCGGTGATCTTGCCCACGCGGCCCAGCACATGGGGGATGATGTCCCCCTCGTCGTAGCTGCGGGTGCTGGTCTCCACGATCTCCACGCCGGGCAGCGTCAGACTGTTCTCCTTGATGGTCGCTACCGTCGTTTCGCTGACATTCTCAGCCATGACGAAGTTGTTGACGTTAGAGAACGCCTGCTGCTGCATCTCATAGTGGATGCCGCCCAGCACTCTCTGCCAATGGAGTGAGTAATTTTCCAGCTTGTAATCCTCCACCAGCTTTTCCATCACGTCGTCGGCGGTGGCGTACTGCTGCAAGCCCAGCGAGTCCTTCATGGCCGCAAGGGCCTTCTGGTCGCTGGTGCTGTCGGCCTGTGCGGTGAAGCTGTAGTGCCCCGCCGCATCCGGCTCCCCGATGAGGAGCGAGTCGTTCCAGCTCTCACCGTGGGCCTCCAGCAGGTCTACGACCTTCTGGAGCATGGTGTCGAGGTCTTGATCCCCCATCAGCAGCTTGCTCAGGACCACATTGTAGCTGGTGGTGCTGGCTGCGATGCGGCGTCCGGCGCTGTCCACGATGTCGCCGCGGGCAGCGGTGACGGTAAAGTTATAATCGGTGGTGTTGGTCGCCTGCGCCTTGAAGCTCTCCCCGTTGACCAGCTGCAGAAAGATCAGCCGCAGCACATACACCGCGATGAGCACCGAGGCTACGGCGATGAGCGCAGCCATCCGGCGCACCATGATCTTGTGTTCGTCTTGATTCATCCGTTCTCCTTCCGGCGGAGTCTGGCATCACACCACGCCGTTATCGATCTTGAATTCCGCGCTGATGCGTTGGACGGCGCGGTGGAGCAGCCAGCTCCCCGGGGCTGTGAGCAGGGCCGACGGCAGCACGGCCCAGAGGAAGCGCTCCGCTGCCCCTGCGTAGCCCGGCATATAGTAGAAAAACAGCCAGTCTGCGGCCAGCACCAGCAGTGCGCCCCCCACAGCCAGCAGCACGAAGTTGGAAGGGGTATCCTTCAGGTAGAGCTGGACGATGACCGATACCCCGAAGCAGAGGATCATCATCTCCAGCGCCAGCATCCCCACGGTGCGGCCGGCGGTGTAGTCCCACATCAGGCCGCACACCGCGCCGAAGATGGCCCCGGCGAACTCGCCCTCAAGGGCGGACACAGCCAGACCCAGCGGCAGCAGCCAGAGCGGCTTTGCAGCCCCGAACTGGAACAGCCCCGGCGTGGTCTGCACTACGGTGCAGACTACCAGCAGGAGGATATAGCAGCCCCATTTCAGCATCTGGCTGCGGCTGCGTTTGCGGCGAGATTCCATCTCCGACCCTCCTCAGTAGCTGGTGATGATGAACACATGGCGCACCGTGCGGGGATCTGCGCCCGGCTTGATGACTGCCAGCATGGACTTGCCGCTGGCCTCGGGGGTCAGCTCCTTGATGACGCCCACCAGCACATCCGGCGGGAACACCCCGCCCAGACCGGTGGTGACGATCTGGTCCCCCGCCTTGCTCATCGTGCTCCGGGCGAGGTTGGTCAGGACGCAGAGGCCGTCGGCGGCATATTCGGCACTGCCGGTGATAATGCCGTTGTCCCGGGTGCGGGACACGACGCCCGCGGCGTTGAAGCTGGGGTGCAGAATGGTCATGACCTTGCAGCTGGTGAGGTCTGCTTCCCGCACCACACCCAGCAGATAGCCCTCGTCGCTGATGACCGCATCGTTGACGGCCACACCGTCCAATGTGCCCCGGTCCAGCGTGAAACCCCAGAAGGAGTCCAGCGGGTCGCGGCCGATGACGAAGGAGGAGGTGTAGCTCATCTCGGGGTGCTGCTCCTGAATGTTGGTCAGTGCCTTGTAGGCCTCGTTCTCCGCCTTGAGCTTGTCGTAGTCCACCATCTGGGCGCGGAGGGCGGCGTTCTCCTCGGTGAGGGTCTTGTTCTCTTCCAGAATGGCGTCGATGTTGGCGTAGTTCTCCCACAGGGAGGCCACGCCGCTGCTCACCGCCGCTGCTGCCCGCTGGAACGGGGCCACGGCCACGCTCAGCAGCTCCTGCGGGGCGGCGGTCAGGCGTCCGTTCGCGCCTGCATAGGCCATGATGCCCACGAGGAAGACAGCGATGGCAATGAGTATCTTAAATTTCCATGTGTCAAAAAAATCCTTCAAGACGGGCTCCCCTCCGAATCTGCAAAAAAGCGCGGACAGCCGTGCCATCCGCGCTCAAAGTCTCATCTTCTGCGGCGCAGCAGCGCAAAGGTCTTTTCCCCGGCCTGCCGCCGCAAATGGCACAGCCAGAGCTTACATATGACCGCCGTCGGTATCCAGAACATCATGCAGGACGTCCACATGATCCAGCACAGCGCCAGCGCCCTTGGCCACGCAGTCCAGCGGGTCTTCGGCCACATGGACGTCGATGCCGGTCTCGCTCTCGATGAGCTTGTCGAGGCCGCGCAGCAGTGCGCCGCCGCCGGTCAGGGTGATGCCGTGGTCGATGATGTCGGCGCTCAGCTCAGGCGGCGTGCGTTCCAGCGTCTCCTTGATGGCGCTGGTGATCTTGACCAGACACTCCAGCAGGGCCTCACGGACATCCTCCGAGTGGACGATGACATTCTTGGGCAGGCCGTCCACGAGGTTGCGGCCCTTGATCTCGAGAGTCATCTCGGACTCCATCGGGTAGGCAGAGCCGATCTCGATCTTGATCTGCTCGGCGGTGCGCTCACCGATGAGCAGGTTGTACTTGCGCTTGATGAAGGCGATGATGGCCTGATCGAACATATCACCGGCCATGCGTACGCTGCGGGAGGCCACGATGCCGCCCAGAGAGATGACGGCGATCTCCGCCGTGCCGCCGCCGATATCCACGATCATACTGCCGGTGGGCTCGCTGATGGGCAGGCCTGCACCGATGGCAGCAGCCATGGGCTCCTCAATCACAGACACCTGACGGGCACCGGCCTTCAGGGTAGCTTCGCGCACAGCGCGGCGCTCCACCTCGGTAACGCCGGAGGGGATGCAGATGACCACCCGGGGACGGGAGAACATACTGTTGCCGCAGGCCTTTTTGAGGAAGTTCTCCAGCATATTTGCAGTGATGTCGAAATCAGCGATGACGCCGTCCTTCAGGGGACGCACCGCCACGATGCTGCCGGGGGTACGGCCGATGACAGCCTTTGCCTCGCCGCCCACGCAGCGCACCTCGTCGGTCTTGGTGTCCACCGCCACGACCGAGGGCTCGCGCATGATGATGCCCTTGCCCTTCATGTAGACCAGAGTATTGGCAGTACCCAGATCAATGCCAACGTCCTTTGACAGAAAACTCATTGTTCCAAATCTCCTTATGATCGTTCCTTAAATCTATCCCAGAATGCCGGACGGCCTGCTGCAAACAGTCCCTCCTGCGCAGAATAACACGGTTCTATTATAGCCGCAAGTGCTTCATTTCTCAAGCGTTTCGGCAAGTTTTCTATCATTTTTCCATTTTTCTCACAAAAAATGCGCCAGCGTCTGTACGGTGCGGCTGACCGGCAGCCCCATAATGGTGTAGTAGTCGCCCTCGATGCGATCCAGCCACAGGGCTGCGCGCCCTTGAATGGCATAGGCACCGGCCTTATCGTAGGGCTCCGGGGTAGCAGTGTAGAACGCGATTTCTTCCTCCCCCAGCGGGAAAAAGGTCACCTTGCAGCTGTCCACAAAATGCTCTGCCCTGTCCCCTTTTGCAATGCACACGCCGGTGTGCACCTGATGGGTCTTGCCGGAGAGGGCGCGCAGCATCCGCTTGGCGTCCTCGGCATCGTGGGGCTTGCCGAACACAGCGCCGTCCACATCCACCACCGTGTCGCAGCCGATGACAACGGCATCCGGGTGCTGCTTTGCCACCGCAAGGCACTTGCCGATGGCCAGCTGCTCCACCAGCTGCGCCGGGGTGGGTGCTGTGACGGCGCTCTCGTCAAAATCGCTGACGCAGACGGTAAAGTCGGTGGTGTACAGGGAGAGCAGTTCCCGTCTGCGGGGGCTGCCAGAGGCTAAGATCAGGTTATTTTCCTTCATTTTCTCCGTGTTCCCTTCTTTAGCGGCCGGTAGAGCCAAAGCCGCCCGCGCCGCGCTGGGTATCGCCCAGCTCCTCGGCGGGCACAAAGGCGGCGGTGTACACCGGAGCGATGCACAGCTGCGCCACCCGCTCGCCGGGCTGGATGGTGTAAGCCTCGGCACCCAGATTGACCATGGGCACCTTCAGCTCGCCGCGGTAATCGCTGTCCACCACGCCCACGCCGTTGGCCATGCACAGGCCGTGCTTGATGGACAGGCCGCTGCGGGCGTACACCAGCGCTACGCTGTGGGCACCCGGCAGCTCGATGGCAAGACCGGTGGGTACCAGCACCCGCTGCATGGGGGCAACGGTCAGCGGTGCGTCCAGCACAGCGCACAGGTCGGCAGCAGCTGCGCCGGGGGTGGCATAGGCAGGCACCTTTGCCCGGGCATCCAGTACCTTATATTTTACAGTGATGGGTTCCATCGTATAACCTCGTTTCGTTTTTCTGTTTTCGTCAATTCGTTCCTTTAAAATATAAGCCGCGGGTAAAATCGCCCTCAAAGGGGGCGTGGGTGCGGATCATATCCAGAACCTGCGCCGCATCCTCGCGGGATTCCAGCGTAAAGTAGGCCACGCCGTAGTCCACCGCCAGTGCACCGGGCTTGTCACCCATGTAGATGGGCACAGGGTTATAGATGGTGCGCACCCCAAGGCCGCAGCGCACCGGGAACTTTTTGGCCTTGCGGTCGGTCAGCACGCCGGTCTTGTCGCAGTGGGCGCAGTCGTGGATGTTCTGCAGCGGGCAGGCGCGGGTGAGCATCAGCGGCATATGACCGTAGATCATCACGCCCGTGGGCACAGGCTTCCCGTTCCGGGCGGGCGCAATGGACGCAATATCGCTGTCCTTCACCTCCGGCAGGATGAGCAGGCTGGAAAGCCCCTGCTCTGCATAGAACTGCGCCGCCGCATTGTTGGTGATGTTCAGCCCGAAACCGCCGGTCATGGGCAGCCCACGGCACAGCCGCAGATGGGCGATATTGCTGACCTCGTACCCGGCAAAGCCCGCATCCTGCGTGGCTGCAATGCGGCGGGCAGTGTCCTGCTCCAGCACACCGAACATGACCCGGGGCAGCTCCAAAAGGGTCTTTGCCCGCCACTCCCGGGGCACACGGTCGGCCTGCGCAATGGGCAGGATGAGGTATTCCACCCCGTCAAGTGCCCGCTCCGGCACCTGTTCCCAGCGCTCGAACCGGGCGCGCAGGGTGCGGCGAGGCGGCAGGGTACGCTGCGGCAGGGCGGCAACGTGTTCCTCGGTGGTAGGCCACGGGCGCAGCACCTCCCGCTTTTTGAGCAGGACATCCAGTGCTTCCCGGCGCAGCTCGTTTACGACGCTGCCGGGGATGAACCACGGCCCGCCGTCCATTTCCACGGTGATCTTCTCTGCCGTAAAGGGCGTGCCGCCGGTCTTTGCCAAGCTGCGGTTCAGGCTCTCGGTGGGGTCGGTGCGGGCAGGCTGCGGCTCGGCGTCCCCATAGGCAAAGGCCTTGTTGCCATCGGCATCGGTAACGGTCAGCTTTTCGCCGCCCTCTTCGATCTCCAGCTTCATCTGCACCGGCACGCGGGAGCGCTCGCGGCGGTAAAGCTCGCGCAGCATGGGCAGGGTCTTTTTGGTCAGCTCGGCGTCGGCTTCGCTGCGCACACCGAACATCGTGCCGTCGATTTTTCCGTCCAGATACCCGGAGGTGAAACCAGAGCGGCTGAAAGCGTTCTTCAGCAGGTCGCGGTCGTAGGCGCGGCCCTCGCGGCCCGCCAGACAGGCGCTGACCGCCGCCGCCACATACTCCGGCGTGCGGAGACGACCCTCTATTTTTGCCGATGCTACGCCAAGCGCCTGCAGCTTGTCCAGCTTATCAATGGCAGAGTTATCCTTGAGGGAAAGGTGATGCAGCCGGCCGGGCTTGCCCTCCGGCAGGGCGTTGGCTTCAAAGGGCAGACGGCAGGGTCCCGCACAAGAGCCCCGGTTGCCGCTGCGTCCGCCCAGAAAGGCGGACATATAGCACTGGCCGCTCACGCTCATGCACAGCGCACCGTGGATGAAGCACTCAGTCTCGATGCCGCAGTGCTTTGTGATATGCTCCACCTCGGGCAGGCTCAGCTCACGCGCCAGCACCACCCGGGTAAAGCCCAGCTCCTTCAGTTCCAGTGCGCCCTGCAGGGTGTGGACGCTCATCTGAGTGGAACCATGCCGGGGCAGCTGCGGGGCGATCTTACCAATTAAGGTAGCCACTGCCAGATCCTGACAGATGACCGCATCTGCGCCGCTGGCCGCCACCGCCCGGATAGCCTGCTCCAGCGCAGGCAGCTCAGTGCCGTACACGGTCGTATTCAGCGCAACGTGCACCGCCACACCCCGGGCGTGGCAGAAGCGCACCGCCTCCTGCAGGCTGTCTGCATCAAAGTTGCCGGCACCCGTGCGGGCGTTGAAACCCGAAAAGCCCAGATATACTGCGTCCGCGCCGCTGAACACCGCAGCGCGGAGCATTTCTTCACTGCCCACCGGGGCTAAGATCTCGATCCTTGCCATAGTTCTCCTTCTGACTTCTATTTATATAAGGTACATTCAGTTGGTCTCGTCTGCCTGCGCGCTGTCTGCCGCCGGGGTTTCCGGGGCTGCGGACTGCTCCTGTGCCGTCTCTGCCGCAGCGCGGGCGGCGCGTTCTTCCCGGCGGGTCTCGCGCTGGCGCTCCTTGGCAAGCTGCTCCCGCAGGGCAGCAGCTTCCCGGCGCAGCACGGCATTCTCGGCCAATGCCTTGTCCTCGGCCAGCTTTGCCCGGGCTGCATCTGCAATGTAGTCCTGGATCTGGCTGCGCATATTCTCGGCACTGCCGGTGCTCTTGCGGTATTCGTCCAGATAATCCATCGCGCAGAACACCGCCGCCTTGGTCACCGAGAGGTTATCATTGGTGTCCAGCAGCTTTGTGATGTCCTCGTCCAGCTTTTTGGCAAGACCGAGGATATACTTTTCCGAATCTGTGGTGGCGATGGCATACGGTGTGCCCGCGATGTTGACCCTTACCTTGTTTACCATGGTGTTTTCCCCTTTTTATCCTGTATCTGTACGGCGCAAGGCCGTTTGTTCTGCATTTTACCGGGATTTGGCACCGTTCCCGGTAACGTTTCTGTTTTCGAAAACGTTTCGGCGGAGTTTCCTGTGCCATTACTGCCGGAATTACTCCCCGAAAAACGTTTCGCGGTTCAGTTCTACCCTCTATTATAATATAAATACGCCGCAAGAAAAAGTGTAATTTTTGAAATTTCGGCATATTTGTCAGAAAGTGGCCTGAAAAAATAGCAGTTACGGAAAAAAAGCGCCTGTTTCCTTGCATTTATAAATCGTTCATATTATAATAACGTTGTTATGTTGGCAGCCGGGCGAAAGAGGGAACGTTTCTGCTGCTATTATCTACTCAATTATTTTAGCAAAGCAAACGCTTATGCGGATAGGAGCACACTATGACATCAAAAGAATTTGGCAAAATTCTTCAGGACAAGCTCACCAGTGAGTACGGTGTGGAGCTGAATGTTGCCTCCAACCAGCAGATCTACCGTTCTCTGGCTCTGATCTGCCGTCAGATGATGAGCGAGAACCACAAAAAGTTCCAGTCCAAGGCTATCGGCACCGGCACCAAGCAGGTCTACTACCTCTGCATGGAGTTTTTGATGGGCCGCAGCCTGAAGATGAGCCTGTTCAATCTGGGTCTGGACGAGGTTGCCAAGAAGGCACTGGCTGATGCCGACATCAATCTGGACAGCATTTTTGAGGAAGAGCCTGATGCAGGTCTGGGCAACGGCGGTCTGGGCCGCTTGGCTGCCTGCTATCTGGACGGCATGGCCACCACCGATATCTGCGGCACCGGCTACTCCATCCTGTACGAGTACGGCATCTTCAAGCAGAAGA
>OIDS01000992.1_pt1 | contig 10570 bp, 7 predicted proteins | sample 1581491 | NCBI WGS metagenome assembly OIDS01 (sample SAMEA3882553, study PRJEB24775) | human gut metagenome | biome: human-associated habitat; feature: intestine environment; material: feces | place: Netherlands | collected 2009/2010
CATACGGAATGGATCACACATATCATGGATTACAAAGTAAAGTATCCACTGACTTATCCAAAAACCGGATTGTCAGGTCCTTATGTCATTGAGGAAATCTATAGAGAGACAAATGGGGATGCCATCATTGTGACGGAAGTAGGACAGCATCAGATGTGGGCGGCACAGTATTACAAATACAAAAAGCCGAGAACACTTCTGACATCCGGCGGTCTTGGAACAATGGGATATGGTCTTGGCGCTGCGATCGGTGCACAGATCGGATGCCCGGAGAAACAGGTCATTAATATTGCCGGAGACGGATGTTTCCGTATGAATATGAATGAAATTGCAACTGCAGTGAGACAAAAATTACCACTCATCGAAGTGATCATTAATAACCATGTACTTGGAATGGTAAGACAGTGGCAGGATCTTTTCTATGGCAAGAGATATTCAGCTACAGTTCTTGATGATCAGGTAGATTTTGTTAAGGTTTCAGAAGGAATGGGAGCCAAGGCTTACAGCGTTGATACAATAGAGGAGTTTGAGAAAGCATTTAAAGAAGCAATTGAACTCAATATTCCATGTGTTATTGACTGTCATATTGACAGAGAAGACAAGGTATTCCCTATGGTTTCACCGGGGGCTGCAATCTCAGAGGCATTCGACAGAGAAGACCTTAATAACAAGAAATAATTCATATATTGACTTTAATGTGATAAAGGACTAAAATAGTTCATAATATTTTATATTTTAGGAGGAAGAAAAGGTGAGTAGAGTTTATAACTTTAGCGCTGGTCCAGCTGTTTTACCAGAGGAAGTACTCAAAGAAGCAGCAGATGAAATGTTAGATTACCAGGGAAGCGGACAGTCGGTAATGGAAATGAGCCACAGATCCAAGGTTTATGACAACATCATCAAAGAAGCAGAGAAGGACTTAAGAGACCTTCTTAACATCCCAGATAACTATAAGGTGTTATTTTTACAGGGTGGTGCATCGCAGTTCTTCGCTGAAGTACCTATGAACCTTATGAAGAATAAAAAGGCAGGTTATATCCTTACAGGACAGTGGGCTAAGAAAGCATTTGCAGAAGCTAAAATATACGGCGAGGCTGTAGAACTTGCTTCTTCAGCAGATAAGACATTTACATATATTCCAGACTGCTCAGATCTTGATATTCCAGAGGATCTTGACTATGTATATATCTGCGAGAACAACACAATTTACGGAACAAAGTATAAGACATTACCTAATACTAAGGGACACATTCTTGTATCTGATGTTTCATCATGCTTCTTATCAGAGCCTATGGATGTAACTAAGTACGGCGTTGTATACGGCGGTGTTCAGAAGAACATCGGACCAGCAGGCGTTGTAATTGCAATTATCAGAGAAGATCTTATAACAGATGATGTTCTTCCAGGAACTCCTACAATGCTTAAGTGGAAGACACAGGCAGATGCAGATTCTCTTTACAATACACCACCATGCTACAATATCTATATCTGTGGCAAGGTATTCAAGTGGATTAAGAAGATGGGTGGACTTTCAGCAATGAAGGAACACAACGAGAAGAAGGCTAAGATTCTTTATGATTTCCTTGACGAGAGCAAGTTATTCATGGGAACAGTTGTTAAGGAAGACCGTTCACTTATGAATGTACCTTTCGTATGCAACATTGAAGATAAGGAAGCTAAGGATGCTATGGAAGCCAAGTTCATTAAGGAAGCTGCAGCTGCAGGATTTGTTAACCTTAAGGGTCACAGAACTGTTGGCGGTATGAGAGCATCTATCTACAATGCTATGCCAATCGAAGGTGTAGAGAAGCTTGTTGAATTCATGAAGAAGTTCGAGAAGGAGAATGCATAATGATTAATGTTAATTGTCTTAATAATATAGCAGCCTGCGGATTAAAGCTTTTCTCAGATGACTATAATACAGAGAGCTCATTTGAAGACGCACAGGCTGTACTTGTAAGAAGTGCCAAGATGCATGATATGGAGCTTAGTGATAATCTTCTTGCAATTGCAAGAGCTGGTGCAGGTGTTAATAATATTCCTCTTGACAAATGTGCAGAGGAAGGTATTGTTGTTTTCAACACACCAGGAGCTAATGCTAACGCAGTTAAGGAGCAGGTTATTGCAGCTATGCTTTTAGCATCAAGAGATTTAATCGGTGGTAACAAGTGGGTTGCTGATAATGCAGAAGACCCTGATATTGCTAAAGCAACTGAGAAGGCTAAGAAAGCATTTGCAGGACAGGAAATCAAGGGTAAGAAGCTCGGTGTTATCGGTCTTGGAGCAATCGGTCAGTTAGTTGCCAATGCAGCAGTTGCACTTGGAATGGAAGTATACGGATATGATCCATACATCTCAGTAAATGCCGCATGGAACCTTTCAAGAAGCGTTAAGCATATCAGCAATGTTGAGGACATCTACAAGAACTGTGATGTCATCACAATCCATGTACCTCTTCTTGATTCAACAAAGAAGATGATAAACGCTGATGCTATTGCAATGATGAAGCCAACCGCTATCGTATTAAACTTTGCCAGAGATCTTCTTGTTGACGAAGAGGCTATGGTAGATGCACTTGCCAAGGGAAAGGTTAAGAAGTACGTTTCAGATTTCCCTAACAACACAACTGTTGGAGCAAAGGGCTGCATTGTAACACCTCATCTTGGAGCATCTACAGCAGAGTCAGAGGACAATTGTGCAGTTATGGCTGTCAAGGAGCTGAGAGATTACTTAGAGAATGGTAATATCGTTCATTCAGTAAACTTCCCTGACTGCAGCATGGGTGCATGCACAGCTTCAGGCAGAGTCGGAATCCTTCACAAGAATGTTAAGGGTATGATTGGACAGATTACAACAGCTCTTGCAGAGGCTGATATCAATGTATCTGATCTTACAAACAAGGGCAAGGGTGACTATGCATATTCACTTCTTGATCTTGATTCAGCTATTGATGCTTCTACCGTTGAGAAGCTTTCTGCCATTGACGGAGTGCTCAGAGTGAGAGTTATTAAATAGTGAATTAATATTTGATTTAAATACTGATCCCCCATATTTTATATGGGGGATTTAGTAGGTTATAAGGAAATAATAAATATAGAAAATATATAAGAAATATAAGAGATATATAGGAGATTATATGATCAGACAAATTCTTGGTGAAGTATCAGTGCCGGTTGCAAATACCGAGGTACAGCAGGTTATTGAAAACCCGGGCATTGTAAAGACGTATCTGGAGAAATATATGCCATCGCTTATAAGCTTTCTCGTGCAGCTTGTTGTTGCGATTGTGATACTGCTTATTGGTATTAAGGTGATTAAATCAGTTGTGAAAATAATTAAAAAAGGATTTGATAAAAGCAGAATGGACGCTGCAGTGGCATCATTTCTTGCCAATCTGATTAAATACTTTTTGTATTTTATTCTTGTCATGGCGCTGCTTTCTGGCTTTGGAGTGGCGACCGGCTCTGTTATAGCGGTTCTTGGCTCTGCCGGACTTACTGTAGGTATGGCATTGCAGGGCAGTCTGTCAAATTTTGCAGGAGGCGTGCTTATTCTTTTGATGAAGCCGTTTGGCGTGGGCGATTACATAGTTGACGGTTCAAGTGGTACAGAGGGCACTGTAAAGGATATAAATCTGTTTTATACAAGGCTTTTGACAATAGATAACAAGATGGTTATGATACCAAACGGAAAGCTTGCTGATTCGTGTATCACAAATGTATCTATGATGGATAAGAGGATGCTTGATTTGAGAGTAACAGTATCCTACAGCACAGATTTAGCATTTGCAAAGAGTGTGCTGGAATCTGTTGTCACATCAGCAGATACGATGCTTCATGATGAGCCGAGCAATGTGTTTGTGAGTGAGCTGCAGGATTCGGCAATAGAGCTCGGTGCGAGAATCTGGGTGAAGAACGAGGATTACTGGAACACAAAATGGCAGCTTACAGAAGAAATTAAAACAGCATTTGATAAAAATAACATCGAAATTCCGTTTCCGCAGATGGATGTTAATATTCAGAAGAGGAGCATAGACTCTGACTTTTAAAGCCGGATGTTGCAGAATATTACTTTAACAGATTTTTTGGGGTAATATACTTATAATTTAACTATAATATGTAAAAATGTGGTATACTATCATCATCGCATTTTAGGAGGAATAATTGATGACAATTCACGATTTGGCTGAATACGAGATTTTAGATGAGCACAGAGTGGAGGATGTCCAGTCGGACGGATTCATTCTGAGACACAAAAAAAGTGGTGCAAGGATTGCCATTTTATCAAATAATGATGATAACAAGGTCTTTTATATAGGCTTCAGGACTCCGCCGGAGGATGAGACGGGTGTACCGCATATTATTGAGCATACCACACTCTGTGGTTCAAAGAAGTTCCCTGTAAAGGATCCCTTCATCGAGCTGGCAAAGGGCTCGCTCAATACATTTTTAAATGCCATGACATACCCAGACAAGACAGTTTATCCTGTCGCAAGCTGCAACGACCAGGATTTTAAGAATCTCATGGATGTGTATCTGGATGCAGTGTTTAATCCGAATATCACAAAGTACGAGGAAATATTCAAGCAGGAGGGCTGGCACTATGAGCTTACAGGCAAGGATGACGAGCTTAAGATAAACGGAGTGGTGTACAATGAGATGAAGGGAGCATACTCATCGCCGGATGAGGTGCTTTCAAGCCAGATTTACCGCTCGCTTTTCCCTGACAATACCTACAGCAAGGATTCTGGTGGTAATCCGGAGTATATTCCTAAGCTTACGTATGAAGCATATCTGGACTTCTATCACAAGTATTATCATCCATCCAATTCATACATTTATCTGTATGGTGATATGGATGTTGTCGAGAGACTTGAGTGGCTGGATAAGGAATATCTGAGCCTGTATGATTATAAAAAAGTTAATTCAGAAATTAATAAACAGCCTGCATTTGATGAAATAAAGAATGTTGAGGCGCAGTATTCAATTACCATGGATGATTCACAGGAGAATAAGACTTATCTATCTTATAACCGTGTGGTAGGGGATTCGCTTGATGAGATGCTCTATCAGGCATTTGATGTGCTTGACTATGCACTTGTCAGCTCACCGGGAGCACCGGTGAAGCAGGCATTGATAGATGCGGGAATCGGTGATGATGTGTATGGCTCATATGATGCGGGCATTCTGCAGCCGGTATTCTCGTTTGTGGCAAAGAATGCCAATGCATCTCAGGCAGATGAGTTTGAAAGCATTATAGAAAACACTCTTAAAGAAGTTGTTAAAACAGGAATTAATAAAGAAGCATTGCTCGCGGGAATCAACAGCAGCGAGTTTAAGTTCAGGGAGGCTGACTTTGGACAGTTTCCTAAGGGACTTCTTTTTGGATTAAACTGTTTAGACAGCTGGCTGTTTGATGATATGAAGCCTTTTATACATCTGGAGTGTCTTGGTACCTTTGCTAAGCTTCGAAAGGCTGTAGATACTGATTATTTTGAAAAGCTTATACAGGAGTATCTGCTTGACAATACCCATGGTTCATCTGTCACAGTAAAGCCGAAGCGTGGACTTGGCAATGAGAGGGAGGAGGCTTTGGCAAAGGAGCTTTCCGATTACAAGGCATCTCTTTCAGATGAAGAGATTAAAAAGCTGATTGAGGATACAGAGCATTTAAAGAAATACCAGGAGGAGCCTTCGTCGGATGAGGATCTGCGCAAGCTTCCAATGCTTACAAGAGCAGATATGAAAAAGAATGCTATGCCTTTTTCAAACATTGAGGATGAACTTTTGGATGTAAAGGTTGTGCGTCATGACATAGAGTCAAACGGCATTGATTATATATCATTTTTATTTGATGCAGGTGATTTTGCCCAGAGTGAGCTTGGCTATCTTGGCTTCTTCACAAACGCACTCGGGCTGGTGAGCACCGAAAAGTACAGCTATACCGATTTAGCCAATGCCACCAACATATATACCGGCGGAATCAGCACAGGTACTGCAAGTCACCCGGATATTAAGGATAGAAATAATTTCGTGTTTAAATTTGAGGTGAAGCTTAAAGTGTTGGAGAAAAACCTCGACAAGGCACTTGAGCTTATGGAGCAGATGCTTCTTTCATCGGATTTTACAGATACAAAGAGACTGGGTGAGCTTGTAGCGCAGATTAAGGCAAGGCTTCAGGCTAACCTTAGCAGTTCCGGTCATCTGGTTGCAGCTATGCGAAGCATGTCGAGCTTCTCGCGCTATGCGCTTTATCAGGACGAGCTAAAGGGAGTTGCTTTTTACCGCTCTATATGCCGCATAGAAAAGGAGCTTTCCGAGTCACCAAAGAATGTGTCAGATAAGCTTGCTGCAATAGCCAAAAAGCTGTTTGCAAGAAACAGAATGCTTATCAGCTTTACCGGAAATAACGAGGCATACGGCAATGCAAAGCCTTCGTTGGAAAAAGTTATAGCTGGATTTGATAAAATGAGTGCTATAGGCAATCAGGCAGAGGTTCATTTTAATACAGCAAAGGAAGCATTTATTGATGCATCCCAGATACAGTATGTGGCAAAAACAGGTGATTTCATCTGCGAGGGCTATGAATACACCGGAGCACTGAGACTGCTGCGTATCATCTTAAGCTATGATTATCTCTGGATAAATGTCAGGGTAAAGGGTGGTGCTTACGGCTGCATGAATACATTCCTTAGAAGCGGAGAGAGCTACTTTGTCTCATATAGAGACCCTAACCTTTCAGACACACTTGATGTCTATGACAGGATACCTGAGTATATAAAGAGCTTTTCACCTGACGAGAGGGATATGACCAAGTATATTATCGGTACCTTCAGTGCACTTGATACGCCTATGAATCCGGAAGCAAAGGGAAGCAGATCACTGTCGGCATATCTTGAGGGTATTACCTACGAGCAGATCCAAAAGGAGAGAAATGAGATACTAAATGCACAGCCAGAGGATATCAGAAGGCTTGCAGACCTTGTAGAGGCAGTGCTTAAGAAGGACAGTATATGCGTCATCGGCAATGAAAATATGATTAAAGAGTCGGCAGGGCTCTTTGAGAATGTTGAAAAGCTTATATGATTAAAGGGTCACAAGGTATCATCGATGCATGCTTGCATGCAATTCGATGTATACCTTAGTGACCCGCACTACACCGAGAAAGTAGCAATTTGCTGCGGGGACGCAGGAAATTAGCGGATTTCGAGGTGTAGTCAGATTACGGGAATGCGTAGCATGTAGTAATCTGATTAATCATAAATGAGGGGCAAAATACCTTTTGACCCTCATATCCTTATAAATACAGATTCACATAGGAGGAAAAATGATACAGAATTTCAAATCGGGTTTTGTTACAATAATCGGTAGACCAAACGTGGGTAAGTCAACACTGATGAACAGGCTTATCGGTCAGAAAATTGCCATCACCTCAAACAAGCCTCAGACCACAAGAAACCGCATCCAGACAGTATACACGGATATGGAAAAGGGACAGATAGTGTTCCTTGATACTCCTGGCATACACAAGGCCAAAAATAAGCTGGGCGAGTATATGGTCAATGTGGCGGAAAAGACATTAAATGAGGTGGATGTTGTGCTGTGGCTTGTGGAACCGACCAACTTTCTCGGGGCGGGAGAGCAGAATATCATAGAGCAACTCAAAAAGGTTAATACACCTGTTATATTGATTATCAACAAGGTAGATACAGTGGAAAAGGAAAAGGTGCTTGAGTATATAGACACCTACCGCAAGGTATACGACTTTGCAGAGATTATTCCTACGTCAGCATTAAGAGGGCAGAATACGGATGATGTTATTAATTCTATATTTAAGTATTTGCCTTATGGCCCACAGTTCTATGATGAGGATACCATCACAGATCAGCCGGAGCGTGCAATCTGTGCTGAGATTATCAGGGAAAAAGCGCTCCATGCTCTAAATGACGAGGTGCCGCATGGCATTGCAGTAGGAATTGACCGAATGAAGACAAGAAAGACAAAGAGTGGTTCTATTATAGATATGGATGCCACAATTGTCTGCGAACGAGACTCCCATAAGGGAATCATTATAGGAAAGCAGGGCAGCATGCTTAAAAAAATCGGCACCAATGCGCGCTATGAGATGGAAAGACTGCTTGACTGTAAGGTGAATCTGAAGCTATGGGTCAAGGTAAAGAAGGATTGGAGAGACAGCGACTTCCTCATCAAGAACTTTGGATACAAAGAGGAAGAATAGTATTTTGAAAGTAAGATTAAGATGTCACAGAGTGTAGTGTTGACCGGTATGGTGCTTTCAGCCATGCCGGTAGGGGATTTTGACAAAAGAATAACGATTCTCACAAAGGAACGAGGGAAAATCACAGCCTTTGCAAGGGGCGCAAGACGTCCAAACAGCCAGCTTATGGCAGGAAGCAATCCATTTTCGTTCGGTGAGTTTGAGCTGTTTGAGGGTAAAAGCGCATATTCTCTTTCAAAGGTCACAATCAGCAACTATTTCAGAGAGCTGACACAGGATTTGGAAGCAGTATACACCGGGTTTTACTTTCTGGAGTTCTGCGGATACTTTTGTCAGGAGAACAATGACGAGAAGGATATGTTAAAGCTTCTTTATCAATCACTCAGGGCTCTTGAATCACCGGCATATAAAAATGAGCTCGTCAGGGCTGTTTTTGAGCTTAAGGCTATTACGATAAATGGCGAGGGTCCATCGTTGTTTTCGTGTATACACTGTCATTCAAGGGAAGGACTTGATGTCTTTTCGGCAAGGCGCGGAGGGGTGTTTTGTGACAACTGTGGCACGCAGGTGCAGGGCAGGCATATACTAAGCGATACACTCTATACCATGCAGTATATTGTTTCAGCTGATATCACGAAGCTGTACACATTTGCAGTGTCAGACGATGTGCTTGAGGAGCTGAGAAGCATAATGAAGGAATATCTTTCAATCTATGTGCATCATGATTTTAAATCAGCAGCTTTTCTGTGATAAATTAAAGCATGAAATTAAATCATGAAATAATTTATAGATACTATGCATGTCGTTGCCCTTTAAAATATGATACTTGAAATCATATATACAAAAGGGTATAATATCATAGATTATATTTTAGGAGGCAGCTATGAATAAAAAGCTATCAATGCTGTTGCCTGTTATTGCGACATGCGGTTTGCTTGCCGGGTGCGGTACAGATTATTATACCAAGGACAGCACGGTGTTTGTTGCAAAAAACGGCAGTGTGGTATCTACAGATGTCGAGGACTTTGATACAGCTGCATACAAGCAGGATGACTTACAAAGCTATGTGGACAAGTCAATAGACGATTACAATAAGAAGAATGACGGTTCGGTCAAGCTCAAAAAGCTGACTGTCGAGAAAAAGAAGGCATCTCTTACCATGAGCTATGCGTCAACCGATGAATACTCTGATTTCAATGGGACAAAGCTTTTTTCAGGGACGATTGCGGAGGCTTTGGCAGCCGGATATGATTTCAAGACCGATTTCGCAGCGATAGATGATGGCAAGGCAAAGAAATGTGAATCATCTGAGTTTCTGGATGAAAACGGCTACAAGGTCGTTGTTTACGAAGGCAGCTCAAATTTGCACGTGAAAGGAAAAATATTATATGCATCTGTCGACAAAGTAAAGCTTGTAGATGACAAAACAGTTGCGATTGGTGACAAGTACAGCCTGCTTGCATCACAAACCACAGGGACAGAGAGTGTCACAGAGAGCACAGAAGCAGTAAAAGCCGATGCGACGGAAGAAACGGAAAACGGAGCGGATGGTAGTGTCAGTGATGATGATATATTAAACTCGGTCAAGCAAGACAACGATGTCACATTTGACTTTGACAGTGAGGAGGACAATTCGGCGCCGGTGTCATATATCACATATGTTATATATAAGTAGATTAAGGCGTGAATTGTTATTTAATTATAATTAAGAATACAAGTAACTATTCAGTACATCTGATTCTAATGCGCCTGCGGCTCGCAGCTGTGAAGGTACTGAACAGTTACGAATACAAATAAATCATAAGTAAGATAGAGAGGAAACAAGAATTATGGAAAAGACCATGGACAAAATCGTACAGGTAGCAAAAGCAAGAGGATTTGTATATCCGGGCTCAGAAATTTACGGAGGTCTTGCAAATACATGGGATTATGGAAACCTGGGCGTAGAGCTTAAAAACAACGTTAAAAGAGCATGGTGGAAGAAATTTATCCAGGAGAATCCTTATAATGTAGGTGTGGACTGTGCCATTCTCATGAATCCTCAGACATGGGTTGCATCAGGACATCTCGGTGGCTTCTCAGATCCGCTTATGGATTGTAAGGAGTGCCACGAGCGATTCAGAGCAGATAAAATCATCGAGGATTTTGCGCAGGACAATGGTATTGAGCTTGAGACATCAGTTGATGGCTGGACAAACGAGCAGATGGTAGATTTCATCAAGGTGCACAATGTTCCATGTCCATCATGCGGCAAGCACAATTTCACAGATATCAGACAGTTCAACCTCATGTTCAAGACCTTTCAGGGTGTTACAGAGGATGCTAAGAATAC
>OIDS01000998.1_pt1 | contig 10486 bp, 9 predicted proteins | sample 1581491 | NCBI WGS metagenome assembly OIDS01 (sample SAMEA3882553, study PRJEB24775) | human gut metagenome | biome: human-associated habitat; feature: intestine environment; material: feces | place: Netherlands | collected 2009/2010
CGGAGAATGCTTCTGCAAAGGAAATCGAACACCTCGGCGGCGATCTGCGCTTTGGGCATGTCGCCGCCTTCGATCCAGCGCATTACCTTATTTTCCGCGCCCGCCATGTTGCAGCTCACGCCCTTGATGGATACGCCGATCAAGCCCTGCGCCCTGCCCTCCATCGGGAAGGCCGAGAAGAAGAAGTACTTCTCCTTCGGGTAGCGGCGGGTCTCGCCGGGCATCACGTAGGTGATGCGGCTGCGCTCATCCCGAAGCGTTGCCCGCACCCCCCGTTCTTCCAGCCCAAGGCCGGTAGCAAGATTCGAGAGGGTATGCTCGATCCGCCTGCCGCCCAGCGCCCCCAGAAGAAGCACCTCGGTAAAGCCCTTCTCACTGGCAAGCTTGGCGGCATATTCGGTGTCGGTGTCGTCCTTAACGTGGGGCAGGACGATGATGTCGTCCTCCTCCTGCGCCGGGCAGGGCGCGGTGTCGAAGTCGCCCACGATGATGTCGGGGCGGCAGCCCAGCGGCTCACAGTTGCGGTAGCCCGCGTCGCAGGCGATGATGGTGTCGTCGGGCCGCAGCGCCGCCACCAGCGCAGGGCTGACGGGGCAGGCCGACAAAATAACACAGCGGGACATTGATTTCCTTCTTTCTAGGGCCTGCCCCCGTAAGCGAGGCCCACCCTTTTGCGTAAAATTACACTTTCAGCGGACAGTTCAGAGTGACCCGGCTCGCCAGTGGCTCCCCCTTTGGGGGAGCTGGCGCGGAGCGCCTGAGAGGGCAAGGACGCTGACAAGACAGCTCCACACAGCGATCGTATCGCTCTGACAAAAAGGCTGCCTATCGCTGCGCAGCAGCTCTGTCGTAACTGGCTTGCCCTCTCCGTCTGCTTCGCAGACACCTCTCCCAAGGGGAGAGGCTTGACAGCATGCGGCAGCATCCTGATAATAGATAGTAGGAAGGAGCGATTCCCATGGAAGATTGTCTGTTTTGCAAAATTGCAGCGGGGGAGATCCCCTCGAAGAAGCTCTATGAGGACGAGCAGGTGGTGGCATTCTACGACATCGCCCCGCAGGCCAAGGTGCATTTCCTCGTCATCCCGAAAAAGCACATCCCCTCGGCCGCTGCGCTGACTGAGGCTGACGGCGCTCTGCTGGGCCATGTGTTCGCGGTCATCGCAAAGCTCGCCAAGGAGCAGGGCCTCGACAACGGCTACCGCGTCATCTCCAATGTGGGCGAGGACGCCGGCCAGACCGTCAAGCATCTGCACTTCCATGTTCTGGGCGGCGAGAAGCTGCCTGTCTGATTCCGGAAAATGAAGGAGATCGTTGAATATGGCTAAGACTTATACCCTGAACGTCGCGGGCCTGACCCGTGAGCTGACCATCTGCAAGGTGGACGACCACTTGGACATCGCAGCCTTCATCATGCTGGGCGACGCCGAGCTGACCGTTGCTGCTGCTGCCGAGCTGCTCAAGAAGTGCCCGGAGTTCGACATCCTGCTGACCGCTGAGGCCAAGGGCATCCCGCTGGCCCACGAGATGAGCCGCCAGAGCGGCAAGCCCTACGTCTGCGCACGCAAGGGCGTCAAGCTGTATATGCCCGACCCCGTCGTCGTCGAGGATCAGTCCATCACCACGGCAGGCAAGCAGAAGCTGGTCATCGACCGCAAGGAGCTGGACAAGATGAACGGCAAGCGGGTGCTGGTCGTGGATGATGTCATCTCCACCGGCGGCTCCCTGAAGGCTCTGGATGAGCTGGCCGAGCAGACCCAGTGCACCATCGTGGGTCAGGCGGCCGTTCTGGCCGAGGGCGATGCAGCACAGCGCAAGGACATCATCTTCCTTGAGCCGCTGCCGCTGTTTTTCCACTAAGCTGAGATGCGACGCCCGCTCTGCGCGTTCTGCCTGAGTGCGCTGGGTGTGTTAGCATTGTGCTCATTTTTGCCGCAGACGGGGCTTTTGCTGCCGTCTGCGGCAATTTTTGTTGTCTTCTGCCTGCTGGTCGGGTGGAAAGGCGGGGCTGCACGAGGTTATGCGGTCTGTCTGCTGCTGGGCGCTTTGGTTGGCGTCGGCATCCGGGAGACCACCGATGCCCGGCTGGCGAAAATACAGGGGTCATACGCCGGACAGGAAGCAGTCCTGACCGCCGAGGTGGAGAGCATCGGCCGCGCCTATGGGGCGGGCCGGGTGAGCGCTGTGCTGCGGGTGGAGACGGTAGACGGAGAAGCTGTCCGGTTCCGTGTGGAGTGTGTCAGTCTGCCCCGATGCGAGGCAGGCGGCCGCATCCGGGGCCGCTTCGCGCTGGACCTGCCGGACGTCACCCAGCGCCTCAGCGACTACGCCGACGGCATCGCCCTGAGCGCGGAGTATCAGTCGGGGATGCTGCGGCTTGGGCCGGGCCGAAGCTTCCGTGCCCGGACGGCCCGCCTTCAAACGGCCCTGAGCCGCGCCTTGCGCGGCGGCATGGCAGAAAACACCGGCGGCGTTCTGGCTGCGATGGCCGCAGGAGACAAGAGCCATCTTTCCTCCGCCCTCCGCAGCGCCTACCGGGGCGCAGGACTTTCCCATGTGCTGGTGGTGAGCGGCCTGCACGTCACCATCTTCTGTGGTCTGATGGACGCTCTGCCCCGCCGGGAGCGGGAGCGCAGCCGGGCCTATCGGCGGGCGAGGTCTCTGCTCCGGGCTGGGACGGCTCTCCTGCTGGTGGGCATCACTGGTGTGACGCCCTCGGTCCTCCGGGCAGCGGTGGCGGTCTGGATCAGCTCCCTCGGGGTCTGGCTGGGAGGCCCGGCGGATACCCTCACCTCGCTGGGTGCAGCGGGCGTTCTCATGTGTCTGGGCAACGGGTACGCTGTCTGTGACGTGGGCTTTGAGCTGTCCTTTGCGGCAGTGCTGGGCACGCTGGCCGGGGGAACGTGCGCAAAGCGAGGCTGGAAAGCCTACTATAATAAGAAGAAAAAGCAGGGGAAGAAGCCCTCCCGCCTGGTGCTGCTCCTCCGCCGTCTGGCGGGCGGTGTGTGGGATGCGCTCTGCGTCTCCTTCTGCGCCTCGGCGGCGACCTTCCCGGTGCTGGTGCTGCGGGGGATGAGCGCGACGGTCTGGGCCGTGGTGTCGGGCATGGCGGTCCTCTGGATGGTGGGGCCGATGCTGGGCCTCAGCCTCGGCGCGGCGCTGCTGGGTCTGGCAGCCCAGAATTTCGGATCCCTGCCCTTGTTTGAAATTCTTCGTCGCCCCATAGCCTTCTGTGCCGAGGGGCTGGCGTTTGGGATGAACGAGTGGGCCTTCCGGGTGTCCGGTCTGCCGGGGGCGTCGCTCTGGTTCGATGGTGGGTATGCCGCACTGGTGTGCCTCGTGCTGTTCTTGCTCTGCGCAGCGGCGATGCGGTGGAATGTCCGCCTCCGGGCGGCACTTCCTACGGTCGTTTTACTGACGGCGCTGGCCTTCGGCCTTGAAATGGCCCTGAGCTGGAACGTGGTGAACATTGAGCTTGTGGGCACGCAGGCCGCGCCCGCTGTCGTCATTACCCGGCGGGAACAGGCGGTCGTCCTCTTCCGGGGCAGCAGCATCACCCAGCGGGCCGTGGAGACCCAGCTGGAAAAGCGGGGCGTGAAGCGGGTAGAGCTGCTGGTGGACCTGCGGATGCAGCCGGAGATGCCCTGCGATCTGAAAGCCGAAACGCGCATCGAAGCCGCTGCGCTGGCTGCGGACACCACCCGCCGCGCCGCCTGCGGAGGGGTGGACTTGGAGCTTTACCGCACCCGGCAGGGCTGCATCGTCCGGCTGACCATCGGCGGGCAGCGCTTTGTCACGGTAAGCGGTACCGTCCGCCCTGCAAAGCCCATCCGGGCCGAGTGGCTGCTGGCGTCGATGGCGCGGCCGGACAACATCCGGTACACCGACTGCCTGACCCTGAGCCGAAAGTACCGCTGGATGCGGGAGAGCGACGCCGCGCCCGTCTCCCGCCTGCGCCTCCGCCTCGCAGGGTGAGCGCTTTTCAAAGCGGGCGGAGTATGATAAAATAAGGCCATCACCTTAATAGAAAAAGGAGCCGATGATTTGGCAACGGAAACGAAACTCCGGCAGCTGGCCCAAGGGGGCTGTCCGGTCTACTATTTTTATTCCAGTGAGCGGTATCTGGTCCGGCAGGCCGTGGCCCGGGCGTCGAAGCTGCTGGCCGAGGGCGAGGACGAGGAGACGACGGTGCTGGACGGCGCGACGCCGGAAATCGAGCAGCTCATCATGGCAGCGGGCACCATCTCCTTCTTCGGGACGCGGCGGGTGGTGCTTCTGCCCGAGGTGGACCCTGCCGCCTACAGCGACAAAGACCTCGACGAGCTGTGCGCTACGCTGGCCAGCCTCGAAAACGCTGTGGTGGTGCTGGGCAGCGTGTTTGAGTTGGAACGCAATAAGCTCAAGCTGGGCAAGCGGGCACAGAAGCTCGTCGCCCAGTGCACCAAGGTCGGCTTTGCCGAGGAGCTGGCCAAGCCCAAGCCCTACGAGCTGAAGGTCATGATGATGGACCGGGCCAAAGCGCAGGACACCACCCTCTCCGAGGGCACGGCGGCGGCCCTGCTGGAACGCTGCGGCGAAGACCCCTTCCTGTTGGAAAACGAGGTGGATAAGCTCTGCGCCCTCTCGGGTTATCAGACTGTGACCACGGCGATGGTGGCCGAGATGGGCACCGTGAGCCTTGAGGCCGATGTCTTCGAGATGATACGGATGATCACGGCGAAAAACGCTACCGGCGCGTGCAAAAAGCTCCAGACCCTGCTGCGCTTACAGCAGGAGCCGATCCCCATCACTGCTGCCATGATCGGCAGCTACGTCGATCTGTACCGGGTCAAGCTGGGCGCGGCCAAGCGGAAGAACTATAACACCGTGTTCAAGGACTTTGGCTACAAGGGCAGCGACTACCGGCTCAAGCGCTCGGCGGAGACGGCCAGCCACTACACCCTGCCCCAGCTCGAAGCCTGTATGCAGATCCTTTTGGAGCTGGACAAGAGTCTGAAAAGCCAGCCGGTGAGCGCCCAGACCCTTCTGGAAACGGCGCTCTGCCGCTTGGCCATGGCAGGAGGAAGAAGATGAGCGAAAAACAGGAACTGCTGCACACCGACCGTGTGCTCATCGTGGAGGGCAAATACGATGCGGCCCGTCTCTCCCACCTGACCGACGCCATGATCCTGCTGACGGACGGCTTCGGCATCTATAAGGACAAGAAGCGTCAGCAGCTTTTCAAGACATTGGCCCGCAGGAACGGCCTCATCCTGCTGACGGACTCCGACGCGGCAGGCTTCCGCATCCGCACCTACATCACGAATCTGGTGGGGGAAAAGAATGTCGTACAGGCCTATGTCCCGGCTATCCACGGCAAGGAAAAGCGGAAGGCTCAGCCCGGCAAGGAGGGGCTTCTGGGGGTCGAGGGCGTGGACGACGCCCTTGTCCTGCAGGCGCTGCGGGATGCTCTGGGCGAAGAGGCCGATACGGCCCCGGTGAAGCCGGAGGGGCGGCAGATCACCTACACCGACCTCTACGAGTGGGGGCTTTCGGGCACGGCAGGCTCGGCAGAGCGGAAGATGAAGCTGCTCTCAGCCCTCGGGCTGCCGCCCCGGCTCTCGAAAAAAGAACTGGTGGAGGCCCTTAACCGCCTCTACAGCTACGAGCAGCTGGACGAAATGCAGGCGGAGCTGCTCAAAGCGTGAGAATACAGTTGGATTTTTTGAGAAAATATGAAAAAGATTCAAGTGAGACTTCTGGAAAACTTGCCGCAAGCTGTGATATAATCAATACACTGTGCGCCCGTCGTGTACGAAGCACGACGGGCGCAGATCTTTGCATGGTGCAATAAAGGAGACAATCAATGGAACGCGAAAAACTCAAATCGAGACTCGGGTTCATCCTCCTTTCCGCCGGCTGCGCGATCGGCATCGGAAATGTGTGGAAGTTCCCTTACATGGCAGGTCAGGGCGGCGGCGGCGCTTTCGTGCTGTTCTACCTGCTCTTCCTCGTCATCCTGGGCCTGCCCATCATGAGCATGGAGTTCGCCGTGGGCCGCGCCAGCCACAAAAGCCCGGTGCGCGCCTATCAGGCCCTCGAGAAGCCCGGCCAGAAGTGGCACATCCATGGCTACTTCACCCTCATCGGCTGCTATCTGCTGATGATGTTCTACACCACGGTGGCGGGCTGGATGCTCCACTACTTCTACATGACCGCCGCCGGGAAGCTCTCCGGTCTGGATGCCGGTCAGGTGGCAGATGCCTTCACCGAGATGCTGGCAAGCCCGCTCATCATGGGCTTCTGGATGGTGGTGGTCGTGGTGTTCGGCATCTTTGTCTGCGCCCGCGGCCTGCAGAACGGCCTTGAGAAGGTGACGAAGGGGATGATGATCGCCCTGCTGGTCATCATGGTGGTGCTGGCCGTCAACAGCCTGTTCATGCCCGGCGCAAAGGAGGGCCTGCACTTCTATCTTGTGCCCGACTTTGGCCGCATGAAGGAGGTGGGCGTCGTCAACACGCTGGTAGGAGCCATGAATCAGGCCTTCTTCACCCTGAGCCTCGGCGTCGGCGCAATGGCCATCTTCGGCAGCTACATCGGCAAGGAGCACGCCCTGCTGGGGGAGAGCGTCCGTGTCGTGGTGCTGGACACCTTCGTGGCTCTGACCTCCGGCCTCATCATCTTCCCGGCCTGCTTTACCTACGGGGTGGACCAGACCAGCGGCCCCAGCCTCATCTTCATCACCCTGCCCAACATCTTCGCCAATATGTCGATGGGCCGTCTGTGGGGCAGCCTGTTCTTCCTGTTCATGGCTTTTGCGGCCCTTTCCACCGTTCTGGCCGTCTTTGAGAACATCATCTGCTGCGGCATGGAGCTGACCGGCTGGAGCCGTCAGAAGTCCAGCCTCGTCAACCTCTTCCTCATCATCGCCCTCTCACTGCCCTGCGTGCTGGGCTACAATGTCTGGGCATGGGACGGTTTCGCCATCTTCGGCGGCGCAGTGCTGGATCTGGAGGACTTCCTCGTCAGCAACCTCTTCCTGCCTCTCGGCTCCCTCGTCTACCTGCTGTTCTGCGTCACCCGCTACGGCTGGGGCTGGGACAACTACAAGAAGGAAGTCAACACCGGCGACGGCCTCAAGGTGCGGGACTGGATGCGCGGCTATCTGACCTATGGCCTGCCCCTCATCGTCCTGTTCATCTTCGTGTTTGGCCTGTACGACAAGTTCATCGCCTGATCAGATTGGAAAAAGACCCGTGGTGCGGAAAAGCTCTGCACCACGGGTCTTCTGTTATATGCAAAAAGTCCCGTGTTCACACTGTCGTGGGAACATGGGACTTCAGAGCTTGCAGCTTACTTCACATACCGGCCTTCGCAGATGTTCTTGCAGCAGGCGCTGACGGGGAACCAGCAGCAGTCGCGGCAGATGTCGGCGAGGATCTCGGGTGTGGCCTTGGCGTCGATGGCACGGATGAGATCCTGATAGACGTATTCCTTTTCCTCGAGGCCGAAGTATTCCACTGTCTTTGCGTCGTAGCGCTTGACCTTTTCCTGCGTGTCGCAGAGGTCCTCGCCCAGCTTGTTGGGGCAGCAGGAACAGAGCGTGTCGGTGGAGAAGGTAAGGCGGATGGTGGTGCCGGGGACATCCCGGAGCTGGTGCACCACATCGGTCATGTGGGCGACAAAATCGTTGTCGTAGCCCTTGCCGGAGTAGCCCTGTGTGCAGAGCAGATGGTGGGGACGAAGTACGATGCTCATGCCTTCAGACCCGGGATACGCTTCCGCAGATTGAGGCCGATGGCGCAGGCCAGCACAGCCTTGATGATGGCGGTGGGGATGAAGGGAAGAACGCAGGCGGAAACGGCCACAGACACGGTGCTGTGGGCGACGATCACGAACAGGATGACACCCACGATATAGTTGACCACAGTGCCCACGACAACCGCCACGGGGAAAGCACCCTTGAAGGCATCCCTGTGCTCCACGCCCAGGCCGATGATGTAGGCCATGATGGGGAAGGAGATCAGGAAGCCGCCGGTGGGGCCGACAAACTTGTCGATGCCGCCGGAGAAGTTGGCCAGCACCGGCACGCCCACGGCACCCAGCGCCAGATAGACCAGCGTAGCGATGGCAGAAAGCTTGGAGCCCAGCACCACAGCAGCCAGCGTGATGGCGAAGGTCTGCATGGTCATGGGGACGCCCAGAGGCATCGGGATGGAGATCTGGGCCATCACTGCGATGACGGCGGCGAACAGGCCCGCGTAGCAGATGTCGCGGACGGAAAACTTGGACTTGCTGGCCGAAGCGGCCTGTGTGGTTTGACTCATAATGAATGCTCCTCCTATACTTGCGGCCCCGGGGGCCGGTGTCTGGCCCAAAGCGGCCATACGCCCAGTATGACAGACTGGCGCAGCGGCGTCAACTTGAGAGTTGCAAAAAGGTTTACAATTCAAAATGAAAAACAAAAACAGGAAAATATACAAAAGATGTCGCTTTTGGTTGTGGAATGTGCTATACTAAATCCAGCTATAGAAAGCACATCAGGAACAACAGAGAGGAGAACATCATGCAGCATGAAACCGTGATCGTGCTGGACTTTGGCGGCCAGTACAATCAGCTCATCGCGCGCCGCGTCCGCGAGAACAATGTCTACTGTGAGATCTATTCCTATAAGACAGATCTTTCCGTCATCAAGGCAAAGAACCCCAAAGGCATCATCTTCACCGGAGGCCCCAACAGCGTCTATCTGGAGGATTCGCCCACCATCGACCCCGAGATCTTCCGCTGGGGCGTGCCTGTGCTGGGCATCTGCTACGGCAGCCAGCTCATGATGCACCTGCTGGGCGGTCATGTCTGCCGCGCACCGGAGCGCGAGTACGGCAAGACTGAGGTCTTCGTGGACAACAGCAGCAAGATGTTCACCGATGTGCAGCCTTCCACCATCTGTTGGATGAGCCACAACGACTACATCGAGCAAGCAGCGCCCGGCTTCAAGATCACGGCCCACACCGTCAACTGCCCGGTGGCAGCGGCCGAGAATGAAGAGAAGGGTCTGTACGCCGTCCAGTTCCACCCCGAGGTGCTCCACACCGCCGAGGGCAAGAAGATGCTGCGCAACTTCGTGTACAATGTCTGCGGCTGCACCGGCGACTGGAAGATGGACTCTTTCGTGGAGAACAATGTCAAGGCCCTGCGGGAGCGCATCGGCGACGGCAAGGTGCTTTGCGCCCTGTCCGGCGGCGTCGATTCCTCGGTGCTGGCCGCTATGCTGGCCAAGGCCATCGGCAAGCAGCTGACCTGCGTTTTTGTGGATCACGGCCTGCTGCGCAAGAATGAGAAGGAAGAGGTCTGCTCGGTCTTCGGCCCCGGCAATGCCAACGGCTTTGACATCAACTTCATCTGTGTGGACGCCCGTGAGCGCTACTTTGCAAAGCTGGCCGGTGTCACCGAGCCGGAGCGCAAGCGCAAGATCATCGGCGAGGAGTTCATCCGCGTCTTCGAAGAGCAGGCCAAGCAGATCGGCAAGGTCGATTTCCTCGCACAGGGCACCATCTACCCCGACGTGGTCGAGAGTGGTCTGGGCGGTGAGTCCACCGTCATCAAGAGCCACCACAATGTCGGCGGTCTGCCCGACACCGTGGACTTCAAGGAGCTGGTGGAGCCTCTGCGCAACCTGTTCAAGGACGAAGTCCGTCAGGCTGGCCGTGAGCTGGGTCTGCCCGAGTATCTGGTCAGCCGCCAGCCCTTCCCCGGCCCGGGTCTGGGCATCCGCATCATCGGTGAAGTGACTCCCGAAAAGGTCGCCATCGTACAGGATGCCGACGCCATCTGGCGCGAGGAGATCGCCAAGGCGGGTCTCGATAAAGAGATCAGCCAGTACTACGCCGCACTGACCAATATGCACAGCGTCGGCGTCATGGGCGACGAGCGCACCTACGACTACGCTGTGGCCCTGCGCGCCGTCACCACCACCGACTTCATGACCGCTGAGAGCTACAATATGCCTTGGGATGTGCTGGGCACAGTCACCAGCCGTATCGTCAATGAGGTCAAGCACGTGAACCGCGTGTTCTATGACTGCACCGGTAAGCCGCCGGCTACGATCGAGCTCGAATAATGGAATACGAGAAAATAAAACGTGTCTACGACTGAAAAATGATGAATTTCGGAAGAATGACATCACTTTGACATCACCTGCGGCAAAAAGCACCTGCTGGATGTGCAGGGAAATGGTAGCACGGTTTATTATCGAAGAATAATTTGAAAGCCCCGGAAAGCAACGAAAAATCGAAACTTTCCGGGGCTTTTGTGACATCATGACATCAAAATGTGGCTTGTGACATCATCCTATTTCAAGTTGGCCAAGTGACATCAAATTTGAGCAGTCGTTTCCGACCTGTACGTCTGCCAGTTCCTCCAGCCGAGAAACGAGCTCTTGCTGCTTATTGGGGTATATGATCGTTGCTGTCACCACCACTTCTTCTGCCGCCACTCTGCCCATCTCCATC
>OIDS01001007.1_pt1 | contig 10386 bp, 7 predicted proteins | sample 1581491 | NCBI WGS metagenome assembly OIDS01 (sample SAMEA3882553, study PRJEB24775) | human gut metagenome | biome: human-associated habitat; feature: intestine environment; material: feces | place: Netherlands | collected 2009/2010
AAGATTTCCTGTAACTCTTGAACTGTATAACATCTTTTTTCTGACATTTCTTTATTCTCTTTTTGAAATATGAAAAAAACAATATTATATCTCATTTCCGATGGTATTGCTGTACATTGCCTGTGCATTAACAATTTCTGATTTTGAAATTGTGTCTGTTGTAACAATGCTTATCTGGATCAGTATTCCAGCTCTTGCTATATATATACGACATGATTTCGGGCATGTCAAGAGCAGACGTCAAAAACGTCCTTCTCATCATGCATATAGATTCTGTTATTCTGGGAGTCGTTCCTCATACATAATGCTGAGTTCGCTGTAGACCTGTCCCCAGTTCCGAATGCTCATAGTCCATTTTTTAGTAGCTTCGAAAGTTGCCAGATACAGGGCTTTCAGGAGCGCTGTATCACTTGGAAATACGCTTCTCTGACGATTCAGTTTCCGGTATGTGGAGTTCAGTGATTCTATCGCATTTGTTGTATAAATGACCTTCCGGACAGTGGTTGAAAACTTAAAAATTGGAGAAACGGCATCCCAGTTGTCCTTCCAGCGTTTCATGGAATTCGGATATTTCGGACTCCATTTTTCTGTCACACGGTCTAAAGCAGCCAGAGCCTTCTGCTCATCAGCAGCCTGATAGATGGTTTTTAAATCTGTAGCGAAAGCTTTCCTGTCTTTATCCGGAACGTATTTCAGCGTATTTCTTACCTGATGGACAATACACCTCTGATATTCTGTCTTTGGAAATGCCGCCGAAATCGCTTCTTTAATGCCTGTAAGGCCGTCTGCACAGATAATCAGGATATCTTTAACCCCTCGATTTTTTAGTTCATTTAAGACAGAAAGCCAGTATTTCGCACTTTCATTGTCACCAATCGTGATGGTCAATACTTCCTTTTTGCCCTCTGTGTTAATGCCCAGAATTACATAGGCTGCAAGTTTACGAATCACTCCGTTGTCCCGCACAGAATAGTGGATAGCATCAATGTAAAGAATCGGATACACGTCGTCTAGCGGTCGATTCTGCCAGTCTTCAATCTGCGGAAGTATCTTATCTGTTACATCAGAAATAAAACTCTCAGATGTTTCGAAGCCATAGATATCTTCAATCGTTTCCGAAATTTGGCGTGTAGTCATTCCTTTGGCATACATGGAGATAATCTTCTGGTCAATGTCAGAAATATCCTTCTGACGCTTTTTGACAACCTGTGGTTCAAAGGTGGACTTTCGATCTTGTGGTACTTCGATTTCCATAGAACCATACCGACTGTTTACCTGCTTGCGTTTATAGCCGTTTCGATAATCGTCGTTGTCAGAACGCTCGGATTTCTCATATCCGAGATGGTCATCCATTTCTGCCTCCATCATTTCCTTGAGGGTGCCGCCAAGGAGATCTTTAAGAGCATCCTGGATATCTTCAGCAGTCTCAATATCGTATTCTTCGAGAAGCTGACGAATGATATTTCTTTTTCCATCGGTCATTTGTACTCTGTGTACAGGTTTCTTTTGTCTTGCCATAATAAAAGGCCCTCCTAATGATATTTATTTTATCATAGAAGGACCTTATGATGGTTATTTTACAGAAAAAGTTTCACAGGCTCGAAATAAAGAAATCGGGTAAAGGTCAATCTCTGACTTTTACCCGATTTTTCTTAATTCGCTATCTGAACAAGCCCTTTGTATTCCCATGTCGCTCCATAATCAGTTGACTGAAATACAATCCCATCTTTCTCCGCTGCATCTGTGGTAACCGTTATCGTCAATGTGTCGTCCTCTTTTTCAGGCATATTCAGGTAATCAAAATCCTCCACCGTAAATCCGCAATTGATAGCGATTTGTGGTAATTCTGAAACAAGATCCATTGGAAGTTTCATTTCTTCAAAGGTCCTTCCGCCATCGCGAGTGACATATAAGCGGGAATAGGACTGGGATGCGCCTGTAATTCCTGCAACCCCAAAGTTCTCATCATAAAATATTAAACCTTCTGCAACTCCCAATTGTCCACTGAACGGATCATCATTTATGCATTCCCAAGTAGAACCACCATCCATTGTCTTTTCCATTACATAAAATCTGCTTCCGGCAGCTGCATCCGTTATCACCAAACGCCATCCATTATTTTCATCTAAAAAGAAATACATAGTTCCATCACTTTGATCCACAGTCCAACTTTCTGTATCTTTAGCATCCTCCACCTGCTGCATCGTATTCTCCTGCTTCAATTCTTGTTGACTGACGTACTCAGGCTCCATAATATATCGAACAGGTGTGACACTATTTAAATCAGGAATATGCAAAGATACCTCAAACCCAACGATTTCTCCACCGCTTCTAAGCTGAGTAAAATTGCCGGTTCCTGTTTCAGTTCCATCACCATCTGCATCTCCCGAAATATATTGTAAGCCTTCCTCTGAACTAAAAGATCTTCGCCCCATATAGAGTATTTCATAAATCTGCTGCTCTTCAAATGTTTCAGCCCACGCCTCTACCTGACTCGTCCAGTCTGAATTGTTCAAAATTTCAATCATTGGAGACAAACGCATATCGTCACTATATTCTCCATTCACATTACCATCTATCCAAACAGTCATATCATTACTGCTGTCTGCGTCATAATCAATAAGATACGTTTTTTTCTCTCCAGCCTCATTTTTTCCATATATGAATGCATAAATCCTTTGAATCGTTCCGTTTTCATCAAATGACACCTGATATTTATTTGCAATATAGAGTTCTTCCGGCAGTTGCAATGCTTCATCCAAATCCATCAGAATCCCTTCTACACCATCCTCAAAAAGATTATTATGCTCCAGTTCTACTTCTTTTTTACGCATCCACTCATCAAGTTTCCAAGACAGTGCCCCGTGATACGGAACTGCAGAATAAACGATACGTCCACCAAAGAATAAAGTTGCTGCTATAAGGAGTATCATTTCCGTATAGAAAAGTTTCTTATTTCCTTTATCTCCTGAATTAACTTCTTGATTATGCCTTTTCGAAATCAGCCAGAGAACCACTGTGCCAACCAATCCTATTATACCTAACGCCAACATCGGTATATGCCTTCTCAAGCCACCATATTGACATAGATGCCAGAATTGATACAACATAAATATATATAGTATTAAACTTACTTTTCCCGTGATTTTATAAATATATTTCATGTAAGTCTCCTTTCTTCATATCTGTAAAAATACCATAGAACACCATTATTATCAAATCATTCTTTAATCCGGTATTGGTAATCGGGTATCTGCATAATTCCGTCATTTAGGATTTCATTCCCCAAATACTGAAAACTGCCATCCTCTGCAAATCTTACCGTAAGTTCATGGGTAATGACTGCATCATCGCAAATGACCATGTCGCAAACTGCCTCCACCGTTAACGTAACCGTCCCATCCTCATTTTCTTTGATGTCGACAACCTCCGGCAGAGATGTCCCAAAGAAGGTAGGCGCATAATTAAAGCATCCAAGTCGCACCCAATAATAGGTCTGGTTTTCCTCATCAAATACTGCGTAATCCCGTATCTGCTCTGCTGTTATCGGAAGATATTCCATAATCAGACTTTCGAATTCTTCTTTTGGGATACCATTTGGATAATCTTCGGAATTAAATTTTTCTCCATATTTCATTCCATACAGATATTCAAACATCCCGTTATAATCCAACTCATTCAGATTTTCTATATTCCAGTTTGAACACAAAAGGTTATTTCCCTGATATCCAAGACCTCGAACACAACGTTCAGACATTTCACGCTGTTCCTCTGTCATAGGTTTTATTCTGATCAGGCAGCTTCCATCCATAATTTCACTAACCTCTGGCGGCTCTGGCACACACAGCTCATAGCAGAACCATCCTTTTTCCGTGTATTTCCATTCCTTGAGTCTCGTATATGAAATGTACGAAATTCCCGGCTCGTTGTCAGCATTCCAGATTCCTCTTGTACTTACAACATACATATCCGTTCCATCAAAAATGAATTTCATTCTGCCCAGTCCACCATCGTTGTGGATTTCATAAATTACTACCGAACCGCTTTGCCCTTCCATACATTCTTTAAGAAAACTATCGACACTTTCATAATTCCCCATGTTAGAATACGTTACCATCGTAGCAATTGGATATCCTGCGTCCTTTACCTTCTTCTGCATTTCAAGAACCGTTTGATCATCCAAAACAACATTGGATGCTATCCCTTTATCTGCAGTTTCATAAATATCAAGATAATGTTCCATCAGCTTTTTACAGTCAGTCTCAGCTTCTTCCCTTTCCTGTTCATCTACTGGAAGGTCGTAGCCCTTTTCCCATTGTTCTGCAGCCTCTTCCTCGGCACTTTTTGTTTCCTCCGTGGAAGATACTTCTTCCGTATCTTCCACAAGAGATTCACCCACAACGCTATCTTCTTTTCCACAGGCACACAGGTCGCATCCAATCAGAAATGCCATAATCAGCAGAATGCTTTTTTTCTTTAATGCCATAATATCATCCTTTCTTTCAAAGCACATTTAATGTGCTTTTGCTATTGGCGGCAGTTCCAACTCAATTTGTTCTATAGAATTGGAAAGATACCTGAAAGTTCCGTCTTCAAATGGCTGGACCACAACCGTATTCCGAAAAGCGAGATCAGAATTATAATCCGGCCATACACCATCTACGATAAGTGTGAGCGTTCCATCCGCATTTTCCGTATAATCTACTACTTCTCCAAAAGGTGGATACGGGCTGGCATAAATCATCTCATATTCATAGCTGTTGCTGTCTTTATCATATCCACAATGTTCTCGCAACTGTTCTACAGATACCGGAAAATAGGTAGTCATTATCCTCTCATATTCTTCTGCTGGAATTTTCCAATTTTCTGTTTTCAAATTTTCTCCAGTATAAATCCGATAGATATCTTCATACATACAAGGCATAAGAATATCCTCTACATTACTTCTGTCCCAGTTTGTGACAAGCACGTTGTAATTCACATAGCTTAGTCCCGATATGTATTTTTCCGTCAATTTCCGGCAGTCTTCCGGAAGTGGTTCTATTCTCCAATACTGTCTCAAACTTGCATGTGCAATCACATATTCATATGCGTAGATAAAATATCCTTTTTCGGTCAGTTTAATCTCAGCCACATTACTTACCGAAGTTCCCTGTATCTCTGGTATACCGCCTTCCTTCCACCGAATTCCTATGTAATAGGTCTGCAGCTCACCTTTCCGATAAATAAAGGTAACTGCTCCAATCAGCCCATCTCTATGCACTTCGAATACCGTAACCATCGAGTCCCGTCCATCCAAGTAATCTGCATAAAATGTTTCGATTACTTCATGGTTTTGCATGGCAGTATCTTCTTCAACACTTACCAAACCGGCCGCTCCTAACTGCTCCACAACCGTTTTCCGTTGTTCGCTTGTAAATTCACTAACACCGGAGGAATAATTCGCAGCATCTTTAATTATCACATTTTTATAGATTTCTTTAACCGATTCTGCTGCCGACAAAACTGTACTTTGTAGATGCTGCTTTTCCTCATCAGAAATAAGACAATCACTGGCTTGCGGAATAAGCCAATATGCTGAATCTATAGAAGTTTCCGTATCACTTTCTTCTTCCGTTATCGTTTCACTGTCTTTGATTTCCACCGGAGGCTCCCACACTTCTTCTGCCGCCTTCTGTTCTTCCGTGTGATGCTTTCCACAACAAAGCACTCCTGCTATTACCGCAATAAGCAACATCAAAATCGGAAATCCCCATTTCTTCAACAGCCAATTTACATCTTCCATCATTCGCCTCCATACAGTTCTTCCCATTCCTCTGCTGTCAAACGGGGTGTGTGCCATGTTTCCTCACTATTATCCTCGGAAGGTATGATCCGATTGGATACATATTGTACTCTGCCATCCTCCAAAGGACGAATCACAACCTCGTGAGCATATACTTTGGAATTTCCCGAATATGGAAATACCACATTAGCAGTAAGTGTAATTGTTCCATCACTGTTCTCCGTATACCCGATTACTTCTGAATATGGGTATTCCGGGTACTCTACTTCTTCAAAACCCCTCGGCTTGTATTCATATGTGGAATCCTCCGAATCATAGACTGTTTTGGATTGCAGTGTTTCACTGTCGATATTAAAATATTCCATAATTACATTTTCAAACTCTGTTTTAGGAATATGATAAACTGCACCTATGCCTAAGTTATCATCTGCTACATATGGAAATTTTTCATTATGCAACTTTGGATACAACAAATCAAACATGTCATAGAAATTCAGTTCTCCAAAATCATCCTCATTCCAATCCACTAAAAACATATTATTTAACTCATATCCTATTGGCAAAAGATATTTTTCATTTAATTCCCGACACTTTGCATCCAATGGCAGTATACGAAATGCTACATGCTCTTCTGCAGAACTTAATGTTAATACATACAATTCTTCTGAAAAATAAGTTCCAGAAAACATCAGATATCCATCATCGGTATATCTCCAATAATCGGTTTGATATTCACCTTCATCCTCACTTTTCATAATCCCATCTTTGTATCCGTAATAGCATCTTTTCACATGAACCACTCCTTTTTCTGTCTGTAAATAGTAGACCGAAAATCCTCCCAGACTGCTCACTTGGAGTATTGTCACTTCTGCTTTTTCTTGTTTTTCCACCGAATCACAAAAATCTATCACATTTTGTATTTGTGTCATATCAACTCGATTTTCACAATCAACTGCCGCATATCCACATTCCCCAAATCTTTCTACAACTTTACGTACTGTTTCCATATCCTTCAGCTTATTTTTTGTTGTGGCTTCCGCATAAATATCTATCGGAATATTTATAAAATTGTCATCCATTCCTTTCTCACTGACCATTTCAATAGGTTCAGAAGATACTGGTTCTTCTGTATTCCCTTTACATCCCGAAATCCCCATCGAAAAACCTATACTAATTACCAGAAAACCACTTTTCAAGAACCTGACTATCTTTTTTGACAACATAACCGCTTCCACCTCTTCCTTTTACGTCTTCTACCATGCTGACGATCATAATAGGACGCTCCATATTCTTGTCCGTTGTAAAAACAGAAAACCATCCCAATTCAGTCCCCGTTGTATCATCTTTTGATGCTTTGATTTCTGCAGTTCCCGTTTTTCCGGCTAATATAATATCCGTTCTATGTGCTGCATAGCCAGTTCCATGAGAATTGTTTATGACTTCTTTCGTATCCTCCAAAACAGTTTGCGCCACATCCTTTGTAAATGCTTCTTTAATCCAGACATCAGGCATTGCATCTTCCTTATATGTAAGATATGGTTTTATCATATTTCCTTCATTGCAAAATGCAGAATATATACAAGCCATATGCAAAGGATTCACAAGAATCTGACCTTGTCCATAGCCACTATCAGCCAACTGTACCTCTTTTTCAATTTTTTCTGTATTGGAAAACTGCGATTTTGCCATCTTAATATCAAATGGAAGTACATCATTGAATCCCAGTTTTGTTAATGAACTTTCCATATCGTTTTCCCCAATTTTTAATGCCGCCTTTGCAAAATAAATATTATCTGAATAAATTAAAGCATTTTTTAGAATAACCGGCTCATAGGCATGAAGCGTCGTTACATGATAAGACCCCCATGATGAATCTTTCTGCCAGCTCAAACCTTCATTTCCATAATCCTCGTTAGGATCAATCGCCCCCGTTGTTAATCCAATAGCAGCTATGATAGGCTTAAACGTAGAGCCCGGACACCAGACCTGTCGAAAACGGTTATACATAGGTTTTCTTTCATCTTCATTAAGTGCAGTCCATTTTTCATTTGACATTCCCATAATAAAATCATTGTTATCATATGACGGTGTACTGCTTAACGCCAACACTTCTCCTGTATACTGGTTCATAGCAACCGTACAACTCTTATCATCTTTAAATTGTTCATATAATTCTTTCTGCAAATCCGAATCTATCGTTAGTTTTATATCTTTTCCATTTTCCACAATCGTGCTTACTACGATTTTTTTCTTATTGCCGTTTGAATCAACAATAGAAATAGCACACCCATTCTGTCCCTTTAATTCTTTTTCAAATAACCCTTCCATTCCACTTTTTCCAATCACACTGTTCGATGTATATCCCTCCCCTGCGTGTTCTTCTAAATCTTCTGCTGTAACGTTTTGAACATATCCCACTAAATGTGCAGCAGCCTCCCCCAGTGGATATTCCCTTACAGTGGTATCTAAAATTTTCACACCTGGAATCTCTAATAATTTCTCCTGTCTGTCTTTCTCTGCCAATGTTTCCTGATCTGGCTCAATCGACATCAGTTTTAATTCATTCACCTTTGGAACTGTTTTTAATGGTACAAATGAATCATCTTTTACCCATTTTGCCGCTAATTTTTTTTCTATATCTTCTGTTTTCATTTCCAATAATTCTGCCAACTGGCTGATAGCATCATTCTTATTCTCTAATTTTCCGGGAACTACGCCTATAGAAGAAGCCACTCCCTCGCCTGCAAGCAAGTGACCATTTCGGTCTATAATCTGCCCTCTTTTAGCACTTGTTGTAGACACTTTTACTTTATCTGTGGAATCCAGTTCTGGAAATATCAAAGAATCATTCCATATCAGCTTATATTTGCCTTTTTCCAGTATAAATGATGCCTTATTTTCAAAAGTTACTTTTCCTGCAACAGTATCCATAGATGTTTCATAACAGATCTCTTTTTGTTCTTTATCATAAGATGTGATATGAACTTTCATATTATCTACATCAATTCCCTCATAAATAGCAGAATTACGTTTTACAAAATCTTCCTGACTGATATTCCCAGATATTCCTGCATCAATCATCTCATACATTTGTTCATATTCTCGATTTGAAACATGATCCATATATGTTTTAAGAACCTTCTCCGGTGATACATCAGGTACACTTTCATACCATACAAAAAAGGCAACCACAGTTGTAATCAAGCATAAATTCATGAGCCATATAATGTATATCCTGCTTTTTTTCTTTTTTTTCGTCATAGCATCCCCTTTTCTTACAGTTGTAAGATTTTATTTTAAAAAAAATTGTTCTTTCCATTTCAAAAGTTATGTCAAAGCAATCATGATTTCTTTTTTCTGTATATAATATTCCCTTATATCTTACATCTGTAAGATTTAAACGTCAAGTCTTTATTTACTTTTTCTAAACTAATAAAACATCCGGCACACCCTCCAGGAGTGCCAAAAACAACCTTAGCAAGCACTGCCTGTGTCATGACACAGGCGAAATTCCCCACACTCTCCTACCGTCTGTGCTTGTGAATTTCCATAGGGAAGTATCCCTAACCCTCTTTTATTTTTTCTTCGATTTTCCTGTGGAATACCTTGACCTTTCCTGCCGCTTTTGCTACAATCTGCTGTGGGTGATTGCTCCCAAAACTGAATAAAACCTGAAACGAACTGTTGTAAAAATCGAACATTTTACAGCAGTTTTTTTGTACCCAAAATCAGAAAGGAGTTAAAGAAATGGCAAACAGAAAACGCACCAATCCGGTGCAATTTTATCTCGATGATGACGAACAGTATATCCTGGACGAGAAGTTCAGAGTATCAGGCATGAAAAGTAAGTCCGCTTTCTTACGAAAGCTCATTTTGTATGGCTATGTCTATGACGTGGATTACAGTTTTTTACGGGAATACAATACGGAGTTGGGGCGGATCAGCTCTAACCTGAACCAGATTGCAAAAAGAATTAACAGCACAAATCACATCTATCAGGAAGATATGGACGAAGTAAAGGAGGTGATGAATCAGGTATGGCATACACAAAAATCCATGCTATCAAAGCAACCGTTGATAAAGCAATGGATTACATCTGCAATCCCGACAAAACAGATGAGCAAATCTATGTTTCATCTTATGCGTGTGCGCCAGAAACAGCAGCGATTGACTTTAAGTACACCCTTGACCATTGCAGGGAGAACAGTCCTAACAAAGCCTATCATCTGATACAGGCTTTTGCTCCGGGAGAGGTCGGTTTTGAAGAAGCGCACCACATTGGAAAGGAGCTTGCAGATAAACTTTTAGAGGGAAAATATTCGTATGTTGTTACCACCCATATTGACAAAGAACACGTTCATAATCACATCATTTTTTGTGCCGCTGACAACATCGAACACAACAAATATCACGACTGCAAACAGTCCTATTACCACATCCGTAAACTGAGTGATGAACTGTGCAAGGAACACAATCTTTCCGTCATCATTCCGGGTGCGCAGCGTGGCAAAAAATACAAAGAATGGCAGTCTGATCAGAATGGCTCTACTTGGAAAACCCAGCTTAGAAGGGACATCAATTTTTGTATCAAGTCAGCTTCC
>OIDS01001009.1_pt1 | contig 10372 bp, 7 predicted proteins | sample 1581491 | NCBI WGS metagenome assembly OIDS01 (sample SAMEA3882553, study PRJEB24775) | human gut metagenome | biome: human-associated habitat; feature: intestine environment; material: feces | place: Netherlands | collected 2009/2010
GTCACCTATGTCACCGACATTCAGAAGGACGGCAACAGCCTGACCGTCAAGCGTCAGCTCGAGGACGGCTACATGGAGCTGAAGGTCCAGACTCCCTGCCTGCTGACCTGCATCAAGGAGCTGAACACCCCGCGTTACATGAGCGTTTCCGGTATCTTCGAGTGCTACGACAAGCCGCTTGAGGTCTTTGATTACAACGCTCTGAAGGACGATCCGCTCATCGAGACCGACACCATCGGTCTGAAGGGCTCCCCGACGAACGTTTACAAGTCCTTTGCTCCTCCGGTCAAGGGCGCCGGCATGAAGGTCGAGGACGCTGCCCAGCTGGTCGGCATCCTGAACGACAAGCACCTGATTTGAGGAAGGAGAAACGAACAATGGCTGAATTCAATGCAATGGACACCGCCGCCTTCAAGGGCGTGTGGGTATTCTGCGAGCAGCGCGAGGGCGAGATCCAGTCCATCAGCTATCAGCTGCTGAGCGAGGGCCGCAAGCTGGCCAATGACCTGGGCGTTGAGCTGGCAGGCGTTGTCATGGGCAGCGGCCTGGCCGAGGCTGACCTCAAGACGCTGGGCGGCTACGGCGCTGACCGCGTTTACAACATCGACAGCCCCCTGCTGAAGGACTACACCACCGATGGCTATGCCAAGGCGCTGTGCGACCTCATCATGGACAAGAAGCCCGAGATCATGCTGATCGGTGCGACCAACCTGGGCCGCGACCTCGGCCCCCGCTGCGCAGCCCGTCTGCACACCGGCCTGACCGCCGACGCTACCCATCTGGATATCGACACTGCAAAGTACATCGACTTCCTGAAGGAGAGCTCCACCATCGACCTGTCCAAGCAGAAGTTCGATATGGAAGACCGCAACCTGAAGATGACCCGTCCTGCATTCGGCGGCCATCTGATGGCTACCATCATCTGCCCCCGTTTCCGTCCTCAGATGTCCACCGTCCGTCCCGGCGTCATGAAGAAGGCTCCCTTCGATCAGGCCAAGGCTGATGCCTGCCAGATCGTGAAGCCCGCATTCAGCCTGACTGCTGACGATGTGAAGACCGAGGTTCTGAGCGTTGAGAAGGCAGCTGAGAAGCTGGTCGATCTCATCGGCGCAGACGTCATCGTCTCTGTGGGCCGTGGCATCAGCAAGGACGTCAACAAGGGCATTGAGCTGGCTGAGCAGCTGGCTGCAGCTCTGGGCGGCGGCGTTGTCGGCGCATCCCGTGCCGTCACCGACGCAGGCTGGATGACCGCTGACCATCAGGTGGGTCAGACCGGTAAGACCGTCCACCCCAAGATCTATGTGGCTCTGGGCATCTCCGGCGCGATCCAGCACACCGCAGGTATGCAGGATTCCGAGTGCATCATCGCCGTCAACAAGAACGAGTCCGCCCCCATCTTCGGCGTGGCTGACTACGGCATCGTGGGCGACCTGTTCAAGGTCGTGCCCGAGCTGATCAAGCAGATCGAGGCAGCAAAGGCTGCTCTGTGATCATCTGTCCCCGAGCATATTTACAATAGCATAGCCTGAATTGTGGGAGGGCGGTTCTTCGGAGCCGCTCTCCTTTTTTGCGTGCCGCTTACACCAGCCGCCGGGCAAGCCATTCCAGCCGCTCCACCTCTACCTGTGCGCGGCGCAGCTCGCCCAGCGCATCCTCGGTGGCCTGCTGCTCAAGGTATCCGTCCGCCGCCCGCAGTGCAGCTTCCAGCTCTGTGTAGTCAGCAGTGCGCAGCAGATGGCTCATGGTCTGGCGCATGGTGTCGCACAGCTCTGCGCCCTCGGCAAGCGCCTGCCGCGCAGTGGGGAGATCCTTCTGCCGCACAGCTTCAAGGGCACAGTCCAAGTCAGCCGAGATATCTTGCGCAAAGCCCTGCACCCGTCCGCTGCTGTAAAGAGATATCCCCAGCAGCGCAGCTACGATCAGGATACACGCATAGATCCGCTTCATCGTTTTCCTCCCGGCTGACGGCCTTCCTTTTTCAGCAGAAAATAGTCCTCGGTCTCGTTGCCGATAAGCAGTAAGATCTCCTGCGGCAAAACCGTGTTTGCCGTGGCGGTGCGTTCCAGCCACGCACGGTCTTTGCCGCACCAGCGCAGATTATCCTCCAGCACCTGTCCGTCCAGCACAAAGGGGATGGTGGCCTGTGTCTGCTGCACCTTCAGCTGCAAGTCGGACAGGGTGGCTGCTTCCTGCTCCGGGCGAAGCGCCGCCGACAATGTGCCGTTCGTTTCAATGACGGCGTAAGACACCCTGCGTGGGTCAAAGATATCCTTGCCGCGCAGCGCCTCCATCAGGTCAGCGGTGGTCAGCCGCAGCATCCGCAAAGCGTTCTGATCGATCTTTCCATCCAGAATGACCGTTTTGGGTCGCCCGGAGAGAAAATTGAAGAATTTCTGGCTGCGGAAGCTCACCACTGAACCCAGCAGTTCCAGCGCCGCAATGAGGAACAGCGGGATGAGACTGGCGGTGATGGGCACATCCTCCGATTCAATGGAGATGGACGCCAGATTGGAGATCAAGATGGTGGATACCAGCTCCTCCGGCTGCAACTCTCCCAGCTGACGCTTGCCCATCAGCCGCATGGCAAACAAAACGCAGAGATACAGGATAATGGTGCGGCAAAGCAGCAGTTTCATGCACAAACCCTCCCGGTGCGGTGTGCGCGGCGTATTCCGCTGCGGCAAAGCGGGCATACTGCACACACAAAGGAGTGATAGATGTGCAGCAGCTTTCGCAAAGCCTTGCGGAAAACTTGTCCGCGCTTGATGCTAGGTTTGGCAAGTCGGCAGATTATTATGCGAAGAAGATCGTTTTATATGGCTGTCCGGGATGTATCGTAATGTTTGACGGCATGGCAAGCTTAGATTCGCTCTGGGAACTGCTGCTGGACGCTGCCGGACGCCAGTCTGCTTCTGTCCGGCTTACCGGCGCACAGGCCTATGCGTATATCCTGCACGGGTCGGCTTTTCCGGCTGAGAGCGCCCCGGTGCAGGATCTGCCGCAGCTTGTAGCGCGGCTGACAGCCGGCATGGCTGTGCTGCTGTTAGAGGGATGCAGCAGCGGTATTGTTTTTTCGGTGCAGGGGCTCAAGTTCCGCTCTGTGGAAGAGCCATCCGGCGAGGGCAATCTGCGCGGCAGCAGGGAAGGCTTTACCGATCTGCTGCGGGTGAACCTGAGCCTTTTGCGCCGTCTTGTCCGCACCGACACCCTTGTGCAGGAGGCTGCACAGGCGCACACCTGCTGCAATACAGAGTATGCCCTTTGCTACTGCAAGGACCGTGCCGACCCCGCCATGGTGCGCCGGGTGCGTGCCATTTTGCAAAGTGCAAGGCCGGAGCTGCTGCTGGATTCCAGCTATTTTGTGCCGTGGCTGCTGCCCGGCAAGGCGCGGCTGTTCACCCCGGTACACTACACCGAGCGCCCGGCGGTCGCCGCCGCGAAGCTCTGCGAGGGCAAGCTGGTAATTTTGGTCAACGGCAGCCCCTCAGCGCTGGTGCTGCCGGCGCTCTTTAGTGAACAGTTCGAGTGTCTGGATGATTACGCTTCTACGGCGGCGTTTTCCTCTTTTCTGCGGGTGCTGAAATATTTTTCCTTCTACCTTACGGTGTTTCTGCCGGGGGTCTTTGTGTGCGTGGCGGTGTATCTGCCGGAGCTTTTGCCCCCGCAGCTGCTGTATAAGATCGAAGCAGCCGAAAAGGCTACGCCGCTGCCCCTTTTTGCCGAGATGCTGCTGGTGATCCTGATCTTAGAGATCATCCGGGAGGCGGGGCTGCGGATGCCGCAGTCGCTGGGGCACTCGGTCAGTCTGGTGTCGGCGCTCATCATCGGAGACGCCGCCATTGCCACCGGGCTTATGAGCACCCCGGTCATCTTTGTGGCTAGTATTACGGCCATTGCGGTCTTTGTCACCCCGGGACTGTATGAGCCCGCCACCCTTTTGCGCATCGGCACGGTGCTGCTGGCAGGGCTCGCCGGGCCGGTAGGGCTGGCAGCGGCGTTTTTCGGTTTTCTACTCAGTATCGTCAGCACCGAAGCACTGGGCGTGCCATACCTTGCGCCGCACCCGTTCCCGCAGCAGCCGCTTTCCGAGGATGGTGTTCTGCGCCGCAACTACCGGCAGCTGTCCCGGCACGGGTTCAATATCTGGCAAAAGCGGGAGAGGGGGAAGCGGCAGACATGAAGCAGCAAGCAGGATATTTTACCCCAGCAGCGCTGACCCTCAGCGTGGTCACGGCAGCGCTGGCAGATGGCATCCCGCAGGGTGTCCCGGTGCGCCGGGCACTGTGGCTGGGCGCAGTCAGCACGGTGTGCCTGTGCATTCTTTCAGCGCTGGCTGCGGCGGCGCTGTTGAACAAAGCACCCTCCTTCGCGGTACGGTTGGCATTGACAGCAGGGCTTTTTATGGAGCTGGCACACATCATCGTGCAGGCACAAGGGCTGTGCGCGGCAGAGTTTTCCTCCATGGCGCTGCTGGGCTTTCTGCCGCTGCTGCTCTGGGTGGGGTGGCGCATCCGTCCCGCAAGCTGGAACGCCTCGGCGCGGGTGCTGTGGTGGTTTGTAGCCGTGGGCGGCGTGGTTTGTCTGCTGGGGCTTGCCGGTCAGCTGCACTGGTACCGGCTGTTTACCTCGGCACAGCCGACAGCAACAGGCTGGAGCGTACCGGTCTATGCAGAATACTTTGCCGGAGCCCTTTTGTGCAGCGCGCAGTCGGTGCGGCGCACGGTCTGGCTGCCGGTATGGGGCTTTGCAGTGCAGGCGGCGGCCTTGCTGGGCGGCGCTTTGCTGTTTGGAAGCGGCGCATACCCCCGGTTGGAGCTGCTGCGGGCGTGGAGCGGCGGCAGCTTTTCCCGCATGGATGCGCTGCTTTTGCTGCTGTGGTTGCTGTGCGCTGTCTACCGGGCGGCCATGCTGTGTGCCGCCATCCGCTTGCTCTGGCAGCAGCCGGAAGCTGAGGTGCAGCTATGAGAAATGCAAAATCTTACAAGCCGCTGCTGTTTTTACTGCTGACAGGGTGGTGCCTTTTGTTCCTGCGGTGCGAGAGCACCGAGAAAAGCATGGTGCGGGCAGTGTATCTGGCACAGACCGAACATGGGTATCAGGCAGGGCTGCTTTATCAGGCACCGCAGGCCGCCGCTGATGCTGCCGATGCCACTGCTGCATTGCAGTTTGTGCAGGCAGAGGGCCAAACGATGGAGCGGGCACTGGATGCGGCAGAGCAGGCACTGCCCCAAACCGCAAGCTACCGCCTGTGTGATTACCTGCTGCTGTCTAAAGCGGAAGAGTCCTTATTAACAGAGTACGAGCAGCTGGTGCTGCGGCGCGGCTGCGGACGCACGGCGGCAAGGCTGCTTTGCGCCGAAGGGGAGATAGACCGCCTTGCCGTACAGGCCGCTTTACCGGACACCCTGATGGCACAGCTAAAGGCCGCAGCGCCCACTGCGCCCCGGCTGTATGAGCACACAGAACCGGGACTTCTGCCTGTTCTCCGGTGGAGCGCAAAAGAGGTGACGATACAGGAGGGCGGCGTTCTGCATACCGTGGCAGCTAATACGCCCCTATCCCCGGAACAGACCGAAGTTTTCCGGCTGCTTGCCGGGCAGGGCGGCACCCGGCAGCTCTGGCTGGAAGGGGAGCACATCGGCATCCGGCGCTGCACTGTTTCAGTCACCCTGCAAAAGGCGCAGGTACTTGTGCGGCTGGACTGTCAGCGTGCCGCCCACAGCCCGCTGCCCACGCAGGCGCAGCAGCAACAGCTTGCGGCGCAGTGCACGGTGCTTTTGCAAAGCTGCTGGCAGCAGGGCGTGGATGTGCTGCACCTGCAAGCCCGGGCAGCGCTGCGGGACGGCAGCGGCGCAAGTTTTGACCCAACAAAAAACGCCTGCCCGCAATTGCGGACAGACGTGCATTTCATGCTGTATTAAGAGGCAGTGGGGAAGGTAACGGTGATGGTGGTTCCAACGTCTACCTGACTTTCCAGCTTGATGCGGGCATTGTGGATGCGGGCAATGTGCTTGACGATGGCAAGCCCAAGTCCGGTGCCGCCGGTGGCCTTGCTGCGGCTCTTATCCACCCGGTAAAAGCGCTCGAACACGCTGGACTGTGCCTCCCGCGGGATGCCGATGCCGTTATCTGTTACGGTCAGGGAGCAGTGCCCGTCCCGGCTGCAAGCGGTAATGATCTGCACCTTGCCGCCCGGGCGGTTGTAGCGGATGGCGTTGTCGCACAGGTTCTGGCACAGTTCATCCAGCAGCGCACGGCTGCCCAGCACCGGGGCACTCTCGCCCAGATAGGTCAGGGAGATATAGGCGCGGCGTGCGTTCAGTTTCTGGCGCTCCACGCACTCTTTGGCAACATCCAAAAGGTCTACCGTTTCCATCACCGGGGTGTCCCCGGTCTCGCTTACGGTATCCAGTTTGGAAAGCTGCAAAATGTCGTTGACCAGCTGGATCATGCGGGTGGCTTCGCTGTGAATCTTGCGGCCGAAATCCGGCACATCCTCCGGCTTTGCAATGCCGGTCTCGATCAGCTCTGCATAGCCGGAAATGCTGGTCAGCGGGGTCTTGAGCTCGTGGCTGACATTGGCAGTAAACTCCTGCCGCATTTTCTCGTTGTTTTCCCGCAGGATGCGGTCAGAATGGATGCTCTCCGCAAAGGGGATCAGCTCCCGGTAGGGCACGTTTTCCTGAATATGATCCAGATCTTCGGTCATGTTCAGCACCGGCTGCACCAGAGCTTTGGTCAGCAGGGCTGCCAGCACCGCAGCGGCCAGCATCAGCGCTACACAGCTCAGTACAATGGCCGGGATAGTGGAGTCGTAGATAGACCATACGGTCTCGGCGTCCTGCGCCACGCGCAGCACATCCCCGCCGGAAAGCCGGAGCGCGTAGTAATAGGTCTCGTAGCCCATGGTCTGGGAATCGCGGATGTTCCGTCCCTCGCCGTTTGCAATGGCATCGCGGATCTCCGGGCGGGTCAGATGATTTTCCATAGGCTGGTCGGTGGCAGATTCAAACAGTACGCTGCCGTCCTGACTGATCAGCGTCACGCGCAGATCATCGGTCACAAAGGCACTCAACTGCGCGGGGTCTCCGGTCTGCTCGTACCCGGCGCGCACAAGGTCGCTCTCGCGCTCCAGCCCCGACCACGCCTGCGCCGTAAAGGCTTTATGGAATACAAAAATGCACAGCGCTGCGGTGAATATAAGCCCCAGAAAGCCCATCAGGAACAACCGGTAGCTGATTTTTTCTTCCATGCTGCGCAGCTTCATTCTTCTTCGGCCTCCTCGTCGGTCAGCTTGTAGCCCACCTTGCGCACGGTGCAGATGTAACGCCCCGCGTCGCCCAGCTTTTTGCGCAGGGTGCGGATGTGCATATCCACGGTACGGCTCTCCACCGAGATGTCGGTGCCCCACACCACCTGCAAAATGGTCTCGCGGGTCACCACCAGACTGGTGTTTTCCAGCAACAGCCGCAGCAGGCAGTATTCTTTGTAGGTCAGCTCCACAGGGGTGCTGTTTACCGTAACGCTGTGGCGGGCATTATCCAGCTGGATCTCATGGAAAACCAGTACGTCCGGCCTTACCTCCGGGGCGGAGCGCCGCAGCGCCACACGCACCCGGCTGAGAAATTCCATAATGCCAAAGGGCTTTGCAATGTAATCATCTGCGCCGCAGTCCAGCCCGCGCACGGTGTCCAGCTCGCTGGATTTTGCAGTGACCATAATGATGGGCAGTTTGCGCAGGGAAGGGGTATTGCGCAGCTTTTTCAGGATGGAAAAGCCATCCTCGCCGGGCAGCATCACGTCCAAGATCACCAGCTCTGGCTCGGCGGCACGCATAGCCTGCCAGAAGGGCTCGGCGCTTTCAAAGCCCTGCACCTCGTAGCCATTGGATTGCAGGGCATACTGCTCCAGTTCCCGGATGGAAGCGTCGTCCTCTACGATATAGATCATAACTCAATTCTCCTCAGCAGTCTGTCCGTCCGGGAACAGATACCGCTCACGGTAGCGGCCCAGACGGCGGTGGAATTCTTCGCTTTCCTTGGTGTCGTTGCCGTGACGCAGGTCGTTCAGGTAGGCGTGGGTGTCAAAGCTGTCCTGTGCCACCTCGATCTGCGCAACTGCCACGTTGCTGCAATGGTCGCACACACGCTCGTAGTTGGTCAGCAGATCGTCCAGCACAAAACCGTACTCGATGGAGCAGCTGCCGGCCTGCAGGCGGGCAACGTGCCGCGCCTTGATGGCACGCACCAGCTCGTTGACCACGGCCTCCAGCGGCTCAACCTTGGAAGCAAGGTGCAGATCGCTCTTGCGGAAGGCATCGGTAGTGCGGCTCAGGGTATCCTGCACCGCATCCTCCAGCACCTGCAGCTCCTCCTGTGCATCCTTGGAGAAGTGGATTTCCTTCTGGTGCATCTCCTCGGCGGATTCCAGAAGATTGACGGAATGGTCGCTGATGCGTTCAAAATCGCTGATGGTGTGCAGCAGGGTGTTCACGCTCTGGCTGTCAGCATGGTTCAGCTCCCGGCTGGACAGCTTGACCAGATAAGTGCCCAGCGCGTCCTCGTACCGGTCCACCCGGCACTCCTCGTCCCGCACCTTCTGGGCAAGCTCGTCATTCCACTCGTGGGTCAGGCTCATGGCCTGCACCACGCCCACCCGGGCAAGTTCTGCCATTTCGGCGGTAGCGGCACGGGCACGCTCCACAGCCATAGCAGGGGTGTTCAGCAGACGGTCATCCAGCAGAGCAAACTCCTCTTTTTCCGGGGAATCGGGAATAGTCAGGATAGCCAGCTTTTCCAGCCCAGTGGCAAAGGGCAGCAGAATGACAGTGGCCAGAATGTTGAACACCGAGTGCACGATTGCGATGCCCCAGGCCTCAATGGTGGTATTCACAAAGGCAAAGTGGCAGACGGCGTTGAGCCCGTAGAACCCGAACAGGAAGATGGTCACACCGATGATGTTGAAGTACAGGTGCACCATAGCGGCGCGGCGAGCGTTTTTGTTCGCACCCACCGAGGACAGCAGTGCGGTCACACAGGTACCGATGTTCTGACCCATGATGATGGGGATGGCACTGCCGTAGGTGATCACACCGGTGGCGCTCAGTGCTTGCAGGATGCCCACGCTGGCGCTGGAGCTCTGGATGATGCCGGTGACCAGTGCGCCCACCAGAACGCCCAGCAGGGGGTTGGAGAAGCGGGTGAACAGACTGGTGAACCATGCCTCGTTTTGCAGTGGCAGCACCGCGTTGGACATGGTGGTCATGCCGGTCATCAGCACGGCAAAGCCGATGAGGATAGTGCCCACGCCTTTTTTCTTCTCACTCTTACACATATACAGCAAAATGCCGATAAATGCAAGCACCGGGCTGAAAGAAGTAGGTTTGAGCAGCTGGATGAACAGGCTGTCGCCCTGCAAACCGGAAAGGCTCAAGATCCAGCTGGTCACGGTGGTGCCCACGTTGCTGCCCATGATCACGCCAATGGCCTGATGCAGCTCCATGATGCCGCTGTTGACAAAGCCCACCACCATAACGGTGGTAGCGCTGGAGCTCTGGATGACGGCGGTCACGCACAGACCCAAAAAAAAGCCCTTGAGGGGGTTATCGGTCAGTTTGCTGAGAATTTTTTGCAGCTGGCCGCCGGCCTGCTTTTCCAGTGCCTTGCCCATGATGTCCATGCCGAACAGGAACAGGGCAAGACCTCCAAGCAGGGAAAAGACATTGAAGATGGTCATAAAGATTTCCTCACTTTTGTTTGACGTGTTTTTGATGTGTTTCTCCTGATTTTGAGTATACAGATGCAATGTAAAATCCAAAATCGAGGGAATGTAAAATCCGTGTAAAGGTAAGAAAAATGTAAAAAATCAGTACATGGCTGCGCTGCTGCGTGCATTCTTGCCGGGCTGCGAAAAAGCCGCCCGCACAATATTGTTTTTTACCGATCGTTCTATTATAATAATAAGAAGGAATCCTGCACGGTACCTGACAGCAGGCAGGGCTGTGCAGCAAAAGGGAGCACAGGAGGAACAAGAATGGGCACATTCAATGTCTCGCTCAAAACGCTGACCGACCGTGTCAGCATGGAAGTTGTCTATACGCCGAAGGAACTGGATCAGATCTGTGTGGAGATCGCCGAAGTGAACCGCCCGGGTCTGTTTCTGGCGGGCTATTACGATTATTTTGATAAGCTGCGTCTGCAGATCATGGGTCTGGCCGAGATGAACTTTCTGTCCGGCCTTTCACCGGAAAAACGCTACGAAGCGCTGGATCAGCTGTTCCGTCAGCAGCCGCCGGCTGTTATCGTCTGCCGCAGCGAGGAATTGACTCCCTTCCCGGAAATGCAGGAACTGGCCCAGAAGCATGGCGTAGCGC
>OIDS01001019.1_pt1 | contig 10283 bp, 7 predicted proteins | sample 1581491 | NCBI WGS metagenome assembly OIDS01 (sample SAMEA3882553, study PRJEB24775) | human gut metagenome | biome: human-associated habitat; feature: intestine environment; material: feces | place: Netherlands | collected 2009/2010
AAATCTCGGCTTGTTTTTAAGACAAGCCGAGTTAAGTTTTTAATTTAAGAATTATTATTTCTTCTTTTTGCTCGCAATAATGCTTATAATAATAACAGCGAGAGCAACAACAGCTACACCAGCTACAATAAATATAATAGTCTGACTATTATCACCTGTTTTTACTGTATTATTATTTATGCTATCAGGATTAACAACAGTTGATTTTCCTAATGTAGCAGCAAATGTATTCATTGCTGAAACGCAAATAAGTGTCAATGCTGTAAAAACAGAAGCAATAACTGCACGAAACTTTTTCATGATAATTTCCTCCTAAAAATTTTTCAATAATTTTTTCCTACTTGAATATTATATCACCTATTTATGGAAAAAGCAACTTTTACTCGAAAATTACACATTTTAGCTTGAAAAAGCTAAAAATCGAGTTTCTACATTGTTTAAAAGGTATAAATTAATTGATGTATTTTATTTGTAGTTATGAATTATTCTATATTATAATAAAAATACCAATAATTTAATTTTTAGATTGCATAATTAGGGATGGTGAATATTTTGACATCTAAAGATAGTTTTAAATTTAGAATTGTAGAATTGATACTTCTTGCAATGCTCAAAAATGAAGATAAGTATGGTTATCAAATTTCTCAAGAAGTATCTGATTTAAGCAATGGTTATCTATGCCTTAAAGAAGGCTCTATGTATCCTGTTTTATATAAGCTTATGGAAAAAGGCTATATAAAAAGCAGAACAGAAAAAATCGGTGAAAAACGCACAAGAGTATATTATCATCTTGAAGATTCTGGCAGAGAATATCTCAAAGAAACAAAAAGTAATTATATAAATAATGTAAAAATAATTTGTAAGATTGCAGAAATTTCTAAAGATGAGTTATTTTCCTCAGAAACATAAATACATAATATAATAAATTAAAAGTGCGAACCTTTTTTAAGATTCGCACTTTATTTTATAATATTCAGGATTAAATTTAAGTTTTGCCTATGTATAAAAGATTAAAGGTCAATCTTCTTATCGCCACCAAAACCATTGACTGCATAATAAGCAACACCATTTTCAGGCTGTACATAGATGTCAAGAGTTTCAACAACATCATCAAAGCCATTTGCTGCATAATCAGCCTTGCAAGCTTCAATAAGCTCAGCGTCTGTATAATCTCTGCCCTGATACTGAACTGTAATAGTAGCCTTTGTTGCAGGAGCCTTCTTGCAAGCTCTCTTCTTAGGAGCAGCCTCTTCTTTAACCGCAGGAGCAACCTCAGCCTTTGTTGTAGGAGCAGCCGCTACTTCCTTAACAGCAGTTGTCTTTACTTCCTTTGTTTCCTTAACAGCCTTTGCTGTCTTAACAGCAGGTTTCTTAGTTGTAGCCATATATCTTTTTCTCCTTTTCTATTTTAACATTATAATATGTTTATGAATTTATTATAGCTTTTAAAAAGCAAATTGTCAAACGCAAAAGGCTAAAAATGGCTTGTTTATCAAAAGAATGGTTACTTAGCCAATAGCAAGTTTTTTAAAAAATAAATTATTGTGCATATTAGCTACATATTTTGTACTATTCTATTAGAATTAACTAAACAAGAAAGGATATGGGTCTATCTTTGTACCATTGTCGATAATTTCAAAATGTAAATGTGGTCCTGTAGAATATCCTGTCGAGCCGACCTCTGCAATCTTTTGACCTGCGCTAACCTTATCTCCTGCCGATACACAAAGCTTACTGCAATGACCGTAGAGCGTCTGATAACCGTTTTCATGGTCGATTATAACATATCTTCCATAGCCAGAATTATCCTCTTGAGCAAGTATAACTGTACCGCCATCAGACGCTAAAATATCTGCACCATATACACCACTGCCAGAAATATCAAGTCCATTGTGGTTTGTTCCCCATCTTGGTCCAAACTCACTTGTTATGGTATCGTAGTTAGGCAAAGGCCAGCTGAATTTTCCAAGAGAAGCTCCGACCTTATCATTTGTTCCGATAGTTGTAACCTCATTCACGACCTCTGAAATAACTTCTTTATAAAGAACCTTTTCTGAAACCGCTCTCCCATCAATATATGTAATCTGAGATGTAGTTTTTATTTCGCCGTCTTTACCCTCAGTTGTAACCTCCTTATATGAGGTACTAAGCTTATCGTCCTTAACAGTTTCTTTTTTGAATTTTTCCACCCTGTTTTCTGTTTCCGTAACAGTAAATTTTATAGATATTGGTAATTTGTTATACTTTATTATAAGCTTGTCACCAGTTTTAATTTTACTTTCCTTTATAGCAGGATTTTGGTTTTCAAGCTCATCAACTGATATTCCATAATACTTAGCAATAGAAGCTCTTGTTTCTTTATTTTTAATAGTATGAGTAGTTGTAATTTCTGATTTTTCGCTTAAAATTGATTGTAAGCCCTCTTTGTCAGTAAGCTCACTTCTCATATGCATACCCTCAAGGATTTCCACCTTTTCAACAAACTGTGCCTTAGCATCAATAAAATCCTTAACAGCTTTCATAGACGAAAGAACTGTTCTCATCTCTTCGTCAGATGTCATAACTGCAATGGTTCTGCCATCAACCTTAAGTGAATATGCGGTTATCGGAACTTCTATATTTTCACTCATAGACCTTGTTGCTTTTGCAGCAGCGGTGAGACTTCTTGCCTCTGCAATTCTTGCATCAGTATATAAAACCTCAGAAGGTGTTACTGTCTTTTCATTTTCAGATATTTCATTTTGCCTAGCAACTACAACTGGAACAATCACACCAGATGCGACAATCGCAGCAACTAAAATTCCAATAAATATTTTCTTTGTATTACTACGCTTTTGAGGAATTGTTTCAATTTCCTCAATGAAATGCTTTTCTCTACTCTTATTATCAGAAGCGTATTTCATCATAAAACCTCACTTTTAAATTTACGCTAATAACTCTTTTGCATATCGTACTTTTTTAATTATATCAATTTTGTAACTACTTTGCAATGGAAAATATAATGTTTCAAGAAATAAATTCCTGATTTTCCCAATGTTTAAGGGCATTATTCAGACACTTGAATTACCTATACCAATGTGCTAAAATAGTAGCTGTTCACAATTTGTTATTTTAGAGAAAATAAATTGTTTCTATTTATTTTAAATTTATTTAATTTTATTATCGAATTTTCTTAACTTTCTAAAGATATAATCTAAACATCAAATGAAAAACAAATATTTGGAGGTTCTATATTATGACAGATTATAACAGAGATAATGAACAATACACACCAGAAAACGATGGTCGTTCTTACGATGATATTTACTCATCACAGCCAGAACAGCAACCAATAAATCAAACTGCTGAACAATTCACTTCAGAAGCTTCAACAGTTCAAAAGGTTCAGGCAACTACACAACAGTATACTACTTCACAAGCTGAGCAACAACCCCCTATACAAAACACATATGCACAAGCTCAACAGCCTATTACTTATAATAGTCCTTATTCACAGCAATATCAGCAACCTACTTATAGCACACCTTACTATCAGCCACAGCCAATTAAAGCAACTGATGTAAGAACTGCTCCAAAGAAAAAGAATAAGACAGCTAAGCGTGTTGCAATTATAACAGCTTCTCTTGCTTTAGTAGCTTGCATTGGTATCGGTGGTGGCTTCCTCGGTTCTAAGCTTGCCAGCTCTTCTGTTACACCAACAAGCACAGAAAATAGCAGTTCAAGCAAGGCTGGAAGCTCCGAAACCTCAAAAGGCAGCTTGAACATAACCAAAAACGAAGGCACACAGGTTGCTGCAACAAGCACTCAGGAGGTAGCTGAAAAGGCTGCAAACTCTGTTGTAGAAATTACAACAGAATCAGTTGTAAGCGGTCAATATATGCAGCAGTATGTTTCTACTGGTGCCGGTAGTGGTGTTATCATCTCAGAAGATGGATATATCATAACCAATAACCATGTCATTGATGGTGCAAATACTATTACAGTTACTTTGAAAAACGGAAAGTCTTACACAGCTAAGCTCATCGGCAAGGATAGTCAAGTTGATGTTGCTTTGTTAAAGATTGAAGAAAAAGGTCTTAGTCCTGTAACCTTTGGTGATTCTGATAACCTAAAGGTCGGTGAAACTGCTGTGGCAATCGGTAATCCTCTCGGAAAGCTCGGTGGCACAGTTACAAGTGGTATCATTAGTGCTTTGAACAGAGAAATCACAATAGACGGTGAAACTATGAATCTTCTCCAGACAAATGCAGCTATAAACCCAGGTAACTCAGGTGGCGGACTTTTCAATGCTAATGCTGAGCTTGTCGGACTTGTTGTTGCTAAGTCAAGTGGTTCAGATGTCGAAGGCTTAGGCTTTGCTATTCCAATAAACGATGTTGTAAATATTCTCCAAGACCTTATGGACCATGGCTATGTAACTGGCAGACCATCACTTGGCGTTTCACTTACTGATATTTCCGAAGACCAGTTATTCTCATATAGACTTGATGAAGCAGGCACATATGTAGCACAGGTAACATCAGGTTCCGCTGCTGAAAAGGCTGTAATCAAGCTTGGTGACCTTCTTGTTAAGATTGATGATACAGAGATAACCTCATCTTCTCAAGCTGCAAGCTTAATTTCAAAGCATAAGGCTGGCGATGAAATAAGTATCACTGTTAAGCGTGATGGCAAAGAGCAAACTGTAAAAGCTACTCTCGACGAATCAACAACAAGTAGTGACAAAAAAGCTGAACAATCCAGTTCAACCACATATCCATATCAAGGCTATGGTAATTATGGTGGCTACGGCTTCTAAATTCTAACAAAACTTAATATAAATAAAATGCCTCACCGATAGCATAAACTTTCGGCGAGGCTTATTTTTATATTTAGAAAAGGAATTTTATTTTTGCCACTGCATATAGTTATAAAGGTGATGAATTTGAAGAGAGTTAGTTCTTTATTTCTAATGGCATTTGTTGCAACCTCTATAATTATGCTCTGTATGACAGGTGCTAAGGAAAAGGATTTTATACGCTATGTTGAATTTAATGTAACATATCCAGCCTTAGAAACTGCTATGAAACTCGATATAGATTCGCAAGATGATGAAATAAAACTAAATTGGATAGATATGCTTGCCTATTTAGGGGCAAAATATAGTGGGGACTTTTCAAGCTATAAAGAAAGCGATTTAAAATTCATAGCTGAAAAACTTTCAAGCGGTGAAAAAATATCCGATTTAACTAAGGAAATGAAATATTATTCATATTACCGAGAAGCTTATGGGGCTGTACTTAATGGCTTTCTTGGTGAATATACCGAAAAGTCAACAGACGAAAACGGCAAAACTACCGAAACAAAAAAGTATGGTTTGAAAGTTTATTCTCCCATCGCAAAGACATTTCCATATTCACATTATGACGATTTTGGAGCATCACGAACATATGGTTATAAGCGTCAGCACTTAGGACACGATATGATGGCGGCTGTCGGAACACCTATTATAGCAGTCGAGTCTGGAACAGTCGAAATTATGGGTTGGAACCAATATGGTGGTTGGAGAATTGGTATCCGTAGTGCTGATAAGAAAAGATATTACTACTACGCACATTTAAGACAAAATCGACCATATCAATGCGATATGGCTGAAGGCAAAACAGTCAATGCAGGAGATGTTATCGGCTATGTTGGTAGAACTGGTTACAGCACAAAAGAAAACACAAATAATATCGACACAAGCCACCTTCATTTTGGTTTACAGCTTATTTTTGATGAGAGTCAGAAGGAGTGTGACAACGAAATTTGGATAAACCTCTACCCTATCACACTTCTGCTCGAAAAAAACAAATCTGAAGTTTGCCGTATTTCAGAAACAAAAGAATTTTATAGTATTTCATCAATGCAAGAAATTGCAGAAAAAAACTCATAAAATTCTTTATGCTTTTTAAAGTGTAGATTGTTCCCTGTGGGGCTAATATTGCTAACGAAAGAATTTAGCGGTGGACAAAGTCCACTGCTTTAGAAGAAAGAAAAGTTAAGGGCGTTGCCCTTAAAACCTATGAGGGACTCCGTCCCTCAACCCTGCGAGCCTTTGAAAAGGCTCGAGCGAAACTTTTAATTTTCTCATAAAAGTGCATTAACTAATCGTAGGTACGAACTGTGTTTGCCCACTCGGCAGTTTCCACAACCACGGCAAAAAACTTATCTTACTAATGTCGAGGTTTTGCTCGCAAAACCGATTCCGCGTCTTGTCCTGTGCGGTCACGCACCGCGTCTTGACGGCGGAGGCACTCCGCCTCGAGCGAAACTTTTATCTGTCTTTTAGAAGTTAGTTAGTCAAATCCAATATTAAAACAAAAATAAAAATGCGATAAACTCATAAATCGAGTTTATCGCATTTTTTGCCTAAAGTTAATTATTTCAAAGCTGACATAGCTGCCTCGATAAGAGAAATTTTCTCAGTCATCTTTTCAGCAGTTGCCTTAACCTTGTCCACAACAGCCTGTGGAGCTTTTGATACAAACTTCTCGTTTGCAAGCTTGCCCTCTGCCATTGCAAGTTCTTTTTTAGCTGTTTCAAGTTCTTTGTTAAGACGCTTGAGTTCAGCCTCCTTGTCAACAAGCTCGTCCATCGGAATATAAATTTTTGCATCTGCTGTGACTATTGTTACAGCGCCCTCAAGCTCGAATGATTCTCCGATTTCAACTTCGTTTGCACTTGCAAGCTTGATTATAAACTTCTCACCATTTACATATGGTTTCTGTTCCTTAGCCGCAATATAGACTTTAGCTTTTCTTGAAGGTGGTACATTCATTTCCGCACGACGATTTCTAATAGCCTTGATAGCTTCCATAACCATTTCCATTTCGTGAGATGCCTCAGGGAAATTAAGAGCCTCATCATACTCAGGATAAGCCTGTGTCATAATTGTTTCACCCTCGTGTGGAAGTGACTGCCAGATTTCCTCAGTGATGAATGGCATAAATGGGTGGAGCAAAAGAAGTATCTTTGTAAGAACCCATACAAGAACCTGTCTTGCATTCTGTGCCGATTCGCCCTCAGACTGCAAACGAGATTTTGCAAGCTCGATATACCAATCGCAGAAACAATCCCAGATAAAGTCATAGAGCTTCTGAACAGCAATTCCAAGCTCGAACTTGTCGAGATTTTCACGAATTTCCTTTGTATAGGTGTTAAGTGTGCTGATAATCCACTTATCCTCTGCCTCAAGCTTTTCAGGAAGCTCGTTCTTGACATCATAATCATCAATATTCATATGAACGAAACGGCTTGCATTCCAAAGCTTATTTGCAAAGTTACGGCTTGCTTCAACCTTTTCATCAGAGAAACGCATATCGTTTCCTGGGCTGTTACCGTTTGCAAGAGTAAAGCGAAGTGCATCAGCACCATATTTGTCAATAACCTCAAGCGGGTCAATACCGTTGCCGAGTGATTTAGACATCTTTCTGCCCTGTGCATCACGAACAAGTCCATGAATAAGAACCGTATCAAATGGAGCCTTTCCTGTCTGCTCAATGCCAGAGAACATCATACGCATAACCCAGAAAGGAATAATATCATAGCCTGTTACAAGTGTGCTTGTAGGATAGTAATGCTTGAAATCCTCAGTTTCTTCAGGCCAGCCAAGGGTTGAGAAAGGCCAAAGTGCAGAGCTGAACCATGTATCAAGTGTATCAGGGTCTTGCTCTATATTTTTGCTTCCGCACTTTCCGCAAGCACATGGAGTTTCAGAAGAAACAGTAATCTCACCGCAATCAGAGCAGTACCAAGCTGGGATTCTATGTCCCCACCAAAGCTGACGGGAAATACACCAGTCACGAATATTTTCGAGCCAGTGGAAGTAAATCTTATCAAATCTCTGTGGAATAAACTTTGTTTCGCCGTTCTTAACAGCGTCAATAGCAGGACCTGCAAGAGGCTTCATCTTAACAAACCATTGCTTTGAAACTCTTGGCTCGACAGTTGTTCCGCAACGATAGCAAGTACCAACATTATGAGCGTAGTCCTCAATTTCGACCAAAGCACCCTCTTCTTTAAGGTCAGCAACAATTGCCTTTCTTGCCTCATATCTGTCCATACCTGCATACTTAGGATAATCCTCAGTAATCTTTGCATCAGGAGTAAGAACATTGATAACCTCAAGATTATGACGAAGACCAACCTCAAAGTCATTAGGGTCGTGAGCAGGTGTAATCTTAACAACACCTGTTCCGAAATCCATTTCAACATAGCTATCTGCAACAACAGGAATTTCTCTATGCACAATAGGAAGAATAAGTGTCTTGCCGACAATATCCTTATATCTTTCATCATCAGGGTTTACAGCTACGGCAGTATCGCCCAAAAGAGTTTCAGGACGAGTCGTAGCAAGTTCAAGATAACCTCTTCCGTCCTTGAAAGGATAACGAAGATGCCAGAAATGTCCCTGCTGTTCCTCATACTCAACCTCAGCATCAGAAATTGATGTTAAGCAGTGAGGACACCAGTTGATAATTCTTTCACCACGATAAATAAGGCCCTTGTTATAGAGTTTCTCAAAAACTGTATTAACTGCCTTGTTGCAGCCGCTGTCAAGAGTAAAGCGTTCTCTGTCCCAGTCACAGCTTGAACCCATTTTCTTGAGCTGTTCGCAGATTCTTCCGCCGTATTGTTTTTTCCAATCCCATGCTCTTTCAAGGAATTTTTCTCTGCCGAGGTCATCTTTAGTTAGACCTTCTTTTTTCATAGCTTCAACGATTTTAGCCTCAGTAGCAATAGACGCATGGTCTGTTCCAGGAAGCCATAATGTATCGAATCCACTCATTCTATGATAACGAATCAAAATATCCTGTAAGGTATTATCAAGAGCGTGACCCATATGAAGCTGACCTGTAATATTAGGCGGTGGCATAACTATTGTGTAAGGCTTCTTATCCTTTTCACACTTAGCGTGGAAATATCCGCCTTTCAGCCAAAATTCATATGTTCTGTCTTCAACCTCACTTGGATTGTAAGCTTTAGCAAGCTCTTTTGCCATCTCTATCAATATCCTCCTTTTATTTCTTTTGTCGGGGCTTCACCCCGAAACCAAACACAGGCTCTGCCGTAGGTAACTTCATAAGCAGTTGCCTTTGAAAGTGTTTTTATAATCTATAAGCGAATACATTTCGCCACTACAAGTTTATTAATTAATTGGTAATTACTTCATACACAACAGCAAACTTCCCAAACTCACCACAAGTGAAACTTGTCGAGCAATTCCACATTTTGACTACCGAGGTACTCCGTCAGGGAAACCCCTACGAAAAACATTTCATTGGAATGCTTTTCTATCCTTCTGTACTTAGAAAAGTATAAAGTATTTCGCTGTCTTAGGAAATCTTACTGATTGTTCTTTGGTCTGAAACCGCCCTTACCTCTGTTGCCGCCATTGCTTGGTCTGCGTGGTGGAAGTTCGTTTTCAGGTGTTAAGCCCTCTACTTCAATAAGAGCCTCTCTGCGAGAAAGATTAAGTCTGCCCTTATCATCAACCTCAAGAACCTTAACTATAACTATATCTCCAACATTTACTACATCTGTAACTTTTTCTGTACGCTTAACATCAAGCTGTGAAATATGGCAAAGTCCTTCTTTTCCCGGTGCAATCTCTACAAATGCACCGAAATCCATTATTCTTGTAACCTTACCCTTATAAATTGCACCTGGCTCTGGGTCGTGTGCAATAGTTTCAACAATACCCAATGCACGCTTGCAGTTATCAAGGTCTATACCACTGATGTAAACATGGCCGTCTTCTTCAATATCCATTTTAACATCGCATTCAGCACAAATCTTTTGGATAACCTTTCCGCCTGAACCGATAACCTCTCGAATCTTATCAACAGGAATAATTGTTGAAAGCATCTTTGGAGCATACTTAGAAAGCTCCTTGCGTGGTTCAGGAATAACAGGAAGCATAATATCGTCAAGGATATAATCTCTTGCCTTATGTGTCTTATAGAGAGCCTCTTTAATCATTTCAGGTGTAAGACCGCTGATCTTCAAGTCCATCTGAATAGCTGTGATACCCTCGTGTGTACCAGCAACCTTAAAGTCCATATCGCCGAAGAAGTCCTCAAGACCTTGAATATCAACCATAGTCATCCAGCGGTCGCCCTCTGTTATAAGTCCGCAAGAAATACCTGCGACAGGTGCTTTAATTGGTACACCTGCGTCCATAAGTGCAAGTGTAGAACCACAGATAGAACCCTGTGAAGTTGAGCCGTTAGAGGAAAGAACCTCTGAAACCAATCTCATTG